>JACCDN010345341.1_pt1 | contig 32778 bp, 38 predicted proteins | sample 7441691 | NCBI WGS metagenome assembly JACCDN01 (sample SAMN15323439, study PRJNA562643) | freshwater metagenome | isolation source: river surface water | place: USA:Blue River Watershed | collected 2017-08-16
CTCAAGCCTAGCGATGACAAACTGGAGGCCGCCGGGGCTTTCAAAGTCGGTCCTGGCACAAAGATCATTGCCGTCATATCAGTCGGAGGTAGGCAGTCGACGGCAAGATTCGTTTTGAAATGATATGCACGTCTTTTAAGGGCGGAACGTCCAGTACGGGACGATCGGTCGTTGACTAGCGCTAATCTGGTGACCGCTATGGGTCGCTAGCGGCCGCTCGCCGAACTATCTATGAGTGCCCGCTTCCAGCCTATTCCGGCCATATGTTTGATGTCCGCACTGCATCGATTAAGGTCGCTCGACACATTAACGCTCACGACCCGTTGTTGAATGTCAATTGGTTGGAAAGGTACCCGTCAAATGTGCATCGGCGGACTGCGCTAAACACCAACTAACGGAACTGAGGGGGGAGTGGGAATACTTTTCTAGCTTTCATACTAATTAGCTGTTTGTCATAAGCGTCTTCAAGTGCAGTTTTAAATGATGAGTTGTCCAGGAAGAATGGCATTAGGTCTTCGTAAGGTAATTTTTCGATATCGCAAATTACCCTCAACATGGGAAGCGGTCCTAAGCTAGTTCTACCCACCCTGTACATTGACAGGGTGTTTGGTTTCAAATCTAAGATATTAGCTAGTTGCAGGTCGTTGTCGCATCTATAGAAGCTTTTTAGTAAGCTTAAAAAGGCTCTCTCTGGGTTGTGTTCGTCAGTTGTAAAGCCAGACTCTCTCAGTCTATTTTCTATGTATTCTCTAGAAAACCTCTGACGCCAATTGGGGATCCCAAGGTAGTTGAATTTTTCCATTACAACAAGCCTTGTGTGCTTGCCCATAGAGCGTCCTGGTTGTCTTAGCGTGTGAATTGATGCCCTTGTTACATCAAGAAATCTAGCAAGTTGAGCGTCGTTTTTGATCTCAAAAATAATTTTTAGAAAGTCCAAAATCTCACCGCTTTGAACGATTCTTATTGATCTAAAAGTAGTATTCATTTGTGATTTTTGTTATTTTTGAATTGTTTTAAATTATATTGTAGAATGTATACATGACTGAGTTTAACAAAGTTAATCTCATGATCTACCGCGATGATGCCTTGAAAAAAGCCATTTATTTGGTGAAAGTGTACAAATGACAGAGTTTAACAAAAATCAATTTCGATTTCAGCTGAGTACGGAATTCATTGAAAACGATGAGGTTGCAGGCTGGTACGAACTCAAACCATCAAGTCATAGAGCACTTGCAAGGGCACTTAAACGCGATGGGATTCCATTTCTCTGGGTAGGGGGTGTACCGCGTGTTCGCAGACAAGCGATAGAAATGATTTGTAGGGGCATTCAGTACAAAGAGTCAGATTCAACTGCTACTCCGAAGTGGGAGCGCTTGAAAGGGGCGAAATAAAAAGACAACGTGAGTTCGGGAGTGAACTCACTACTGAGTGAACAACTAAAAAGGAGAAAGTGATGACTGATTTATTTGCAAAGTTTCAGGAAAAAACAAAATTGAAGGCTGACCCTGAGCTGATTAATTATTGCTGCACGGAAATCATCCATAACGGAGACAAGAACATAAAACAAAAAGCAGTCGATGCTCTTCGCACAGCAAACGAATTAGAAGTGGCATGCGATAAGTACATAAATCTGACGAAGCAGCAGGAACATGATTTCAAGCAAGCGGCGTTAGGCTTGCGTGAGTTGGCGAATGACTACGCAAAGTTAGCTGTGTGGGCAAAGGCTTTTAAAGAGCATTACTCAAAGGTAATGGGAAAGAAACGAGCCGAGGAACTAGAGGCAATTGCAACAAATCGGTGGGCTGATGATGCTCATGCAATGAAGTTTGAAGAGAGCCTCATAACTAAATTAATGACATTCGAAGGGCAAATTGAGTTTGCCGAATGGGTTCACGCGCAGGGCCTATACAAAACCTTTGAAAAAAAATGTATCAAGACCCCATTTGACGCTTATCTAGAACGAGGGCTAAAAAAACCGATTCACAAGCTCGTATCCAAGATTCAATATGCCAAACGCAATGGGCGCAAAACTGAGACGGTAGGAAATATTGTCTATTGTTCGTGGGAGTTGTACGAAGGTTACTTGTCCGACTGCAAGCAGAAGATAGAAGCATAAAAATTTAAGAGTTACACAGTTGAGAAAACGCAAAAAAAACGATGGTCTTCCGCATCGACTTTACGAACGATTTGGAAAGTACCGATACAGCATCCGATTCAAGTCAATTGATGGAGTTGAATTTAGTTTGAACTGTGGTGTAGGTGATCTGGAAGAAATAAAGCGTATCCGATCGCAAGCAATCGCAAAAGTGCACATGCTGATGCAAGAGCACTCGCAGCGACAAACGCTAAGTGAGTGCTTCAAAAATTACTTTAGTTGGCAATACAGCTTGCCTGACGGCCACGTTCAGAAAAAGCAGCATGTAACACTCAAAGGAAATGAAGAAGAGCAGAAGCAAATTCTGAAGGTTTTTGGTGACTTGGATCCAGCTTTCATTACGACTGCGGATGTTCGCAAATATTTACGATTACGAGCAGAGGCTGGAGCTCCATCAAAATCAAACAAAGAAATATCGCTGCTTTCGGCTGTGTATAAGTACCTGTTAAACCAAGAGGTTGTGACAGTCAATCCATGTCTAGGCGTAGAAAAAAATCGGACAAAACAAAAAGATATTTTGATTGAAGAACCCCTCAGAAAAGTGGTGTTTGATGTTGGACAAAATTTGGGTGGAATTTACGAAGCTATGTCCTTAGCTTTCAAGCTTGCATACATGACTACTAGTCGCCCAGATGAAATCCGAAACCTCAAGCGAATCAATTTTTCAGACGAAAAGCTCGTTATTCAAATTGGAAAAACTGGCAACACTGGACGTAAGCGGAAAAAAGAATTTGTTGTGAATGAAGAGCTGAATCTGATTCGTTCACGTTTACTCGAGTTGTGTCCGCAGTCCGAGTATGTGATTTGCAACACAAAAGGTAGTCAGTACACAAAAAGCGGCTGGGGCTCTAACTGGTCAAAGTTAAAAGTTGAGTGCAAAAAAGAAGCAAAAAATCGCAAGATTGACTGGGTAGATTTTGCGTTGACCGATATGCGAGTTTCAAGTGTTACTCACCGTGTGGAAGTTGGCGAAGACAAAGAAGCCATTCGCATGACTACTGGGCATACATCTGAATCGATGATTAATCGTGTGTATGACCGCTCAAAGTCTAAGAAAGTTAAGCCGCTTTCTAGTGAGTAAAAAGCTGATGCAAAAGGCCCGTAGGGGCGAGCGCCCTTTGGCGCGAGATTTTCGTAGCTTGGGCTTGCCCCAAGCGTCAAACGAAAACGGGGGAGCCGACCACAAATGACCTGCCAACGAACCTACGCCTTTGCGTAGGTGAGGGCTGGGCATAGGACGTCCCCAGACGTCCGGTTGTGGTTGGGGGGCTTCGCCCCGTCCCTCATCCTCCGGCGGAGGATGACGGGTAACCGCCTCGTTTGGGCGCCGTTCAGGCGTCCACGAGATGGTTACCCGTCATCTGACGGGGGACCCCGAGGGGTACGTAGTGCCCCGCTGGAGGAGCGAAAGCGACGAAAGGCAAAAGTGCTTCGAGAGACGCCCCCTAGGGCGGAAATGAGGGAATGCAACGACAGTTGCACGCTCGCAAGAGCGCCGAAAGGTCGAAGAGGCAGTGCGCAACATCTAAACGCAAAGCGTTTGGATGTGAAGGAGACCTGTTAAACCTATGTTTAACAGGTTGGTAAACAGGTGTGTGAAAGGGCTAAACGAGTGGATGAACAAGAAGTAGAGATGACTCCAGTCCAGCGGAGTGAGTACAACATGATGATGGCACTCGTCGCGATTTATCGTTTTGGATGGCTACGAGCACGCGAGATCGGAAACATTCTCTGGGCTAATTCACCGACACGAAATATTCAGGGCGCACGACTCTGTGAAAAGTTACTGCAATCTAAGCCAGCACTTATCGTTAAAAAACGTCTACCAAGCAGTGCTGGTCCGGTGTACGTTTTGTCACAGGCTGGTGCTCAAGCTTTGATTGATTCTGAACTCGTTCAGTCGTGGGATAAAAACTGGGATGCGGAGAAGGCTGTCTCCGGTAAAAAAATTGGGGACCATATCGATCAAGATCTGGGTAAATTTGTTTTCGAGAAAAATGGGAAAGAAATTCCAGACCATTATTCAAAAATGAAAGGGCGTTGGTTTGACCTTTCTTCATCTGAATACGTAAAAGAAAAAATCATTCACAAACCTGGACCTTGGATTCCAACGAAGACTTGGCAACATGACCTGCTTTCCAACAGTTTTTTGACGTTGATGTGGGGCCTAGGTTTTGAAGTAATTAGCGAGCGTGAAATTCGTCGAAAAAATCCTAATTTCCAAGTCAAAGTTCCTGATGGTCTGCTTCGCATGAATGGCGAGTGGATTTGGGTTGAGGTTGAACGTGCAAAAAAATCTGGCCGCCACATGCGAGATTTAGTTGCAACTTTTGTGACGAATCATGCGATTGGTGACATCGTTACAACGAGTGCAATTCTGGTGTTTGAAGAAGACTCATCGCACATGGAAAAAGTCTCAAAAGCAATCAAAGAATGCATGCTTGAATGTCATCAAGTTGTTGCTCATTTTCAACCTGTAAAGTTGCAAAGCGATGCCGTTGTTTCGCTATCGAAAATCCAGTCAAAAACTTTCACCAAATATTTTGAAGGTGACATCGACGACTACCCCTACTACGACCTGGTTCTAACAAACTATTGGGAGCCGGGGGATTTTTTCCATTCTTTTATTTTGAAAATTCCAGATGTCGCTGGCCGTGCATTTGAAATTCGTTTAACTCGTGAGAAGTCGATTAACAAATCGTTCTGGTTCTGTCGTTATTTCGAGCTCACTTCTTCAGGAGAAAATCACATAGGAAGTGCTGACAGCGCGTGGCCAGAAAATGCAGAGATTTTGGTGATGCAAAAATCTTCGATGTATCAGATTTTTGAATGCTCAACATTTATGAATGCTTGTCATGCAAATCAAGCTTATGTTCAAGAAAAGAACAAAAAGGCAATTTTTAAGATTGTTGAAAAGCTTCTTCCAGGGCAAGATTTAAGTTACGTGTTTGAGTTGAAGCCTTATGCTGAAGCTGTCAACATCATTGCGCACAAAATTAAAGATAAATTTATTGATTTTCCAGAGCTAAATTTTGCAGAAAAATTTGCATATAACGAGCGCTGGGACACTTACGAGAATTTCCGTAAGAGCGATGAGTGTTAACAGTCTGCAATAAATCTCTTTAAAGTGACACCTGGCAGGAAGTAGTGACTATCGATCGTGTGGTGATTAGATAGCCCATTCCTCACCCAACGCCTGAGCTTGTTGAAGAACTAATTCAACTGCTGTATCTTGTTGGTCTGGCGGGTATTTGTACTTCCGCAAAATGCGACGAACCATCAAACGCAGACTGGCCCGGACGCTTTCGCGTTCATTCCAATCAACTTTTAAGTTTTGACGCAGGTTGTCAGTGAGCTCTTGAGCTATTTTTTTCAAAATCTCATCTTGCAACTCTCGAACCGCTGACTCATTGTTTGCAAGAGCATCGTAGAACTTCACCTCATCTTCGGAAAGTCCAAGGCTTGTTCCGCGTGCTGCCTCTTGGCGGAACTTCTTCGCCATTTCAATTAGCTCTTCCATCACTTGCGCAGTTTCAATGCTGCGGTTTTGGTATCGCTGAATTACGCTCGAAAGCATGTCGGAGAACTTCTTGTCTTGCACAACGTTGCTAGAGAAACGGCTCTTAATTTCGCCGGCAAGCAATCGTTCTAAAAGTTCAACCGCCAAGTTACGTTCTGGCAAATTTTTAACCTGAGCCAAGAAATCGTCGTCAAGCAGTCCGATGTTTGGTTTATCCAAACCCACTGATTCAAAAATGTCGACGACATCACCAGACACGACGGCTGAATTAATGATTTGACGAATGGCCAAATCTTTCTCTTCGTCGCTTTTCTTTTTGGTGCTGATTTCTTTCTTAGTCAACAAGACCTTAACGGCCTGCATAAAGGCGACCTCATCGCGCACCGCCTTGGCCTCATCCAAAGTGCAGCAAAGACTAAACGCTTTACTCATTTCAAGTGCGGCAGTCGCAAATCTCTTTTTACCGTCACGTTCTTTTTCACCTTTGATGCCAAGAACGTGATTCGCCGCCCCAGCCAGGGTCTTGTGTCCGCCGGTCTTAAAGGCTGAATAGTCAAAGCCGTGGAGCATCGACCGCAATACATCAAGCTTTTCCGCAAGCACTGAATAGGCTTCAGCTGCATTTACTGTGACATTGCCGCGGCCTTTGCTGCCGGTATAGGCTTTCATTGCAGCCTTGAGCTCGTTGCCAATACCAATGTAATCAACGACTAAGCCACCTTGTTTGTCTTTAAACACACGATTAACGCGTGCAATGGCTTGCATGAGGTTGTGGCCCTTCATGGGCTTGTCTACGTAAAGCGTATGAACACATGGCGCGTCGAAACCTGTGAGCCACATGTCACGGACGATTACCAACTTCAAAGGGTCTGATGGATCTTTGAATCGTTTTTCTAATCGCTTCTTAACTTGGTTACTGTAGATGTGAGGCCGCAGTAATGCCTTGTCACTTGCGGAACCAGTCATGATGATTTTGATTGCACCATGCTCAGGGTCTTCGTTATGCCAATCGGGACGAAGGCTGACAATTTCGTTGTAAAGGTGAACGCAGATCTCACGGCTCATGGCAACGACCATCCCTTTGCCGTTAAGTGCCTTATTGCGTTCTTCAAAGTGACTCACTAAATCAGCTGCAACGCTGGTGATACGTGGACCTGCACCAACTACTTTTTCAAGGGCAGCCCAGCGACTCTTAAGCTTTGATTGCTCAGTGTCTTCTTCGTCCTCAGCTAACTCATCAACCTCATCGTCGATTTGAGGCAGTAGCTCTTTATCGAGACTCAGTTTGGCAAGGCGTGATTCGTAATAGATTGCAACGGTTGCTCCATCTTCTTTCGCTTGCTGCATGTCGTATACGTGGATGTAATCACCAAATACAGCACGCGTATCCCGATCTTCACCGCTCACAGGTGTACCAGTGAACGCAACAAAGGTGGCATTTGGCAATGCATCACGTAAATGTTGCGCATAGCCAGCTTGATAGGTTTGTTCTCCTGGCTTGCCTTTGAGCTTAGCTTCGAAGCCGTATTGGGTGCGATGGGCTTCATCGGCCATCACCACGATGTTGTGACGGTCTGACAAAACAGGGAAGGTATCTTCATCCGCACCAGGCATGAACTTCTGGATGGTCGCGAACACAATGCCACCAGCTGGGCGGTTCGACAACTTCGTGCGCAAGTCCTGACGAGTTGCAACTTGAACTGGTTGCTCACGCAGCAGGTCTTGTGACATGCTGAAAACGCCGAATAGCTGCCCGTCCAAATCATTACGATCGGTGATCACAACAATCGTTGGATTCTCCATTGCTGCTTCTTGCATCACTCGCGCTGCAAAGCAAGTCATGGTGATGCTCTTGCCGCTGCCTTGTGTGTGCCAAACAACACCACCTTTGCCGCGAATATTCACCTCGCTATTTGACCTTGATGCTAAGACGACCTGGCCGATTGCAGCTCGTACAGCATGGAACTGGTGATAACCTGCAATCTTCTTTACTAGCGTGCCGTCGTCCTCAAACAAAACGAAGTAACGCAGGTAGTCCAACAAGTACGCTGGAGCTAAAACGCCTCGAACCAGTGTTTCTAGCTCGTTGAACTGACCTAACGGATCAAGTGTTTCACCATCAATGGTTCGCCATTGCATGAAGCGCTCAGCATTACTGGACAAAGAACCCATCAATGCTTCTGTTCCGTCCGCAATCACCAGAATTTCGTTGTACTGGAACACATCGGGAATTTGTTCCTTGTATGTTTGAATTTGATCGAATGCTTTCCAAACATCAGCGTTTACATCGGCTGGGTTTTTGAGCTCCAACAGAACCAATGGCATACCGTTAACAAACAAGATGATGTCAGGACGACGCGTGTGCTTTGGTCCTTTGATGCTGAATTGGTTGATCGCCAACCATTCATTGCGCTCAATGTTTGCCCAGTCAATTAAGCGAACGAAATCACCTCGGGTTTCACCGTCTTTTTGATACTCAACAGGAATACCAGCTACCAGTAGCTTGTGAAACAAACGATTACTAGAAAGTAGAGCAGGAATTCCAAGGTCTACTATCTGCTTGAATGCATCTTCACGCGCGATGCTTGGCACGGTTGGGTTTAAGGTATCAATTGCTCTCTTAAGACGGCTCAAAAGAAGAACTTGCCGATAGTCAGAGCGCTCGGCCGATACACCGTCGACAGAGATGTCTGGGCCGTAGACGTGCGTGTAGCCGATGTCCTGAAGCCAGGATATTGTTTCTTGTTCTAATTGGTCTTCAGTCATGGTAGTTTTCAAAGGCTATTAATTACTGGCTTAAACACCGCATTCAACTTAATGATGCTCTGAGCTCAGCCGCCGGTGCTGGTGGTTGGTTGAGCTTTGGCAAGCAGCTTTCGACCATGGAGCAGAATGACGCCAATTTCCCTGCGTCGATCTGCCCTTCAGAATAAAGAAACAGCACATGCTGCGGTTTTCTGTGGGAGTCCGTTGAAGGAATATTTAGAAGACTCTCAAGGTCTTGGGCAATGGTCTGAATCAGATACGTATGTTTTGCATGCTTTGAGCTTTGGATGAGCAGATTCAAGTCTGCGTGCTCATCTTTGTTGTTGTCATCATCGTGAATCACTGAATGAGCAATGCCGAGATGACCAAGCAGATTCATGAACCGATGAATGTTGTATTTTCCTAAGCAGTCCAGAACTTGAAGACCGCAGTCCGCCCCTTTGATTTTCCCCTCATCAATGAGTTTGTTAATAAGGGCGACCTCTGTCGGCCCCTCGACCAGCAGGACATGATTGGCAAAGAAAATCCCAGACCGGTCCGTGTTAAGCCATAAGAAGTGCTTAACCGCCTCCATCTCAGGCCGAACATCGTCCGCATGCAGTTTCTTCTGCATCTTGGGATACTTGTACACGATTGACTCAATCGCCTTGTTGGCAGTAACAATACCTGACCAGTCTGTATCGTTGATTTGAAACGCCTCAACGTTACCCTCGGTTCGCGTGACCCGCACAATTGCTGGAATGGCGTCAGCATTCCGACTAACGAAATGGGAAGAATGGGTGGTGCATACGACTTGCCAGCTGTCTTTATTAGCCATCGCCATAAGACTTCGAGCGAGAATTTCCTGCTGAGGCGGATGAAGAAATACCTCAGGTTCTTCGAAGAGGACGAGTGTGAGTGAAGGAACAAAATCCTTAGCTTTCTTTGCCGCCTTCTTCCCGACGTATTGCGCCCCGAGCTGAATCAGTGAATAGATGAAGTGCCGCTGAAAACCCGAGCCGTAATAGTCGATTCCCTGTGCATTTCCGTGGAACTCATCGAATAGATCCCAATTGACCATTTGCTTGATGATGTCGGCCGCCGTAGGCGGGGGAAATCTGAGCGAAAACTTCGTCTGCCAAGGTTCAAGAAGCTTGTTGAATGAGTTCTCGAAGCTTTCTAGCGAGCGGTCGTCCTGGGTCTTTTCCTTCAGGATGCTCGAAGCAAAGGTTTCGACGCTTGTTGCAAAAATTCCGTATGCTTCACCACCTTCGACTACATCGGACATCACATCGGTCAGGAGATCTCTAAGGGCTGATGGCCCAGTCAGCTTAGTGTGCTCGTCAACCTTGCTAACCGCAGGTATGTAAATGATGTCCCCGAACTTTCCACCTTGAACATTTTTTGCACCATAGAACGGCTCGTCGGAAAGGGTGCCGTCATTCTTATATCCGTAAATTGAGCCTGCAGCGCTCTTGCCGTCGGCACTTTTTGTTTTCGTTTGGAATAGCTTTCTGACTCGAAGCTTCTTTTCCTCAACTTTGTAGATGTCTGCAAGGGAATCGTGCTCTGCATTGGACAAGCTAAATTTCAGTTCGATCCACGACTCATCATCAGTCGTTTTCACAAAAGGAAAGTCCTTGTCTGGTTTGAACTTGAAGCCGTCCTTTTCGTAGAACGCTCGAATGCCATCAATGAACGTGCTCTTGCCCGCATTATTTGGTCCGACCAAAAGGCTGTAGGAATGAAACTGCACCTCCTGTTCGAGGACGCCGCGAAAGTTGTGAAGCTTAATGCTGAGAAGTTTCATCTTCAGTTTTGTTTGGTTGCCTAGTGATGTTCAACTGTCCAGAAATCAGGCGAGGTAGAAGGGTGTCACGAATATCTGCGAGATCTGTTGCCCATTCTTCTCCATTTTTGAGTTGCCTGAATATGCTTTGCACGCTCGCCTGAAACGATGAAACTAATACTGACGGCGGGACTAATATGGGAATTTCGCGAACCGTTTTCGAGTTCACGGCATCGGCAATTGATGAGGTACTACTCAACGAAGAGAAGTCAAACTGTTTCAAGTACAGATAAATGAACTCGCTTGTAACGGCGGCCTTTTCATTCAACTTGAAATGAGCGATCGCCTCATTGGTTGTCATCTCACCATCGGTCAATGCAACACGACCAATCGTCATCTTGAAGCTCATCAATACAGTGTTGTCAGGAACAATGCGAACATTGAATTTCTCCACTGCTTCACGACTCAGAAATTCGCTTGTTCGAGATGCATAAATTCCGAGAGCCCCCATATCCCTGATTGAAACCCAGCGGACATCATTTGCGTTCTCACTGAACCATTGGGGCTCTTTTCTTGGCGGTGTTTTGCCAATGCCTACAGTAGAAATATCCGCCATGACTTGAACTTTCCACCCCTTTGGAACATCCCCTAATTCCGACTCTTCAAAGCTGTCGGGGAACAGGGTGGCGGTGGCTTCGTCCATGCCTTCGGGGGCGCGGCCTTGCATCTTGGCGTGGACGGGGTCGAAGTCCACGAACCAGGACTTGAACAGGGCTTGGGCGATGGCTTCGAGGGTGGTGTTGGTTTCGCGAAGGAGAGTGATGCGATCGTCAAGTGTCTTGAGGACATCTGCCATCGCAACTTGCACCTCAATTGGGGGACACGGCACTTCAAGTGCGGCGATTGCCTTCCCTGTTAAGTGCTTGATTGTTGTACCTGTGAAATGCTGTTCAAGATGCCCCCTGTTCGCGGCATGACACATCCAGTAATAAAGGTAGTAATTGTTGAATGTCGACTTTGGCCTTATGCGGTGTAAAGCCTTCTGGATTTTCATACCCGCCGGGCCTGTCCAGATTGCACAACGACCCGGTTCGCCGCCTTCACAAACCACCAAATCCCCCGGCAGCAGACCATAACGTTCTTCTTCATGAGACTCAAAACGCATTTCTGCTAAATCGGAAAGATCAAAGGTGCCCCACCGGACATTGCTGTTACCCAGATATCTTTGAGCGATACCTTTGTTCTTTTTGGCATCAAGCATCTTGCCGAGACACGAATCGACATGATCACTCAGGCGAACAACGGGCCACTCAGAACTCATACCCCAGCCCCCCCAGCTTCTGACGAATCAGCGCGTCCAGCTTTGCGCCTTTGGCCATTTGCTCGCCCAGTTTGGCGGTGAGCGTTTGCATCTTGTCGGCAAAGGCTTCGTCGTCGTCGTCCACTTCTTCGGCACCCACATAGCGGCCGGGGGTGAGCACGTGGCCGTGCTGGGCAATTTCGGCCAAAGGCACGCTGCGGCAAAAGCCTGCAATGTCCTGGTAGTCGTCAGCCCCTGATCGCCACGCAGCCACGGTTTGGCTGATGCGCTCGATCACTTCGTCAGTCAACTCGCTTTGCACGCGGCTGATCATGGTGGCAAGTTTCCGGGCGTCGATGAACAGCACTTCGCCCTTGCGCTTTTTCTGTTTGGCCAAGAACCACAAGCAAGCGGGGATTTGCGTGTTGAAGAACAGCTGGCCCGGCAGGGCCACCATCACTTCCACCACGTCGGCGTCCACCATCGCTGCGCGGATTTGGCCTTCGCTGTTTTGGCTGGAACTCATGGAGCCGTTGGCCAACACAATGCCCGCCCTGCCCGTGGGCTTGAGATGGTGCAGGATGTGTTGTAGCCAAGCATAGTTGGCGTTGCCTTGCGGGGGCGTGCCATAGACCCAGCGGGCGTCGCCGTCCAGGCTGGCGTGCCACCAGTCGCTGATGTTGAAAGGTGGGTTAGCCAAACAAAAGTCGGCTCGCAGGTCGGGGTGTTGGTTGCGGGTGAAGGTGTCGGCGGGTTCTTTGCCCAGGTTGTAGTCCATGCCCCGAATGACGAGGTTCATGGCCGCCAAGCGCCAGGTGGTGGGGTTGGCCTCTTGGCCGTAGATGGACACATCGCCCAGCTTGCCGCCGTGGTCTTCGATGAACTTTTCGGACTGCACGAACATGCCGCTGGACCCGCAGCAGGGGTCGTAAATCTGGCCCTTGCTGGGCGAGAGCACGGCCACCAAGGTTTTGACAATGCTGGCGGGCGTGTAGAACTGCCCGCCCCGCTTGCCTTCGGCGCTGGCAAACATGCCCAAGAAATATTCGTACACCTGTCCCAAGATGTCACGGGCCTTCGATGGGTCGTCTCCAAAACCTATGGTAGAGATCAGGTTGACTAGCTCCCCCAGCTTGCCATCGGGCAATTGAGCGCGGGCAAAGCGTTTGTCCAGGATGCCTTTGAGCTTTGGGTTGTCTGCTTCGATCAAAGTCAATGCATCATCAATGCGCTTGCCAATGTCAGGCTGTGGTGCTGCTGCACGTAAGGCTTCCCAGCGAGCGCCCGCTGGAACCCAGAATACGTTTGCAGAGATGTAATAGTCGCGGTCTTCAAGCTCAGCAGCTAGGTCTTCATCAGAGGGGGCTTCACCGTAGAACAGTTCATCACTTGGGTCTTTAAGGCGCTGAGTCAGTTCTGTTTGACGGGCGACGAACGCGTCCGAGATGTACTTAACAAATATCAAACCAAGCACTAAGTGCTTGTACTCGGCGGCGTCCATGTTTGCCCGCAATTTGTCAGCGGAGGCCCATAGTGTTTTCTTGATGTCTTCTAGCATTTGAGTTGGGCTCCCACTTATCGGAAGCACCTGTTTGATATGAGTTATTTAGAACTAAGGATAACAGGAGATTCTTGCCATCCATGCTTGCAAAAGTTGTCTCTAGCGGCCAATTTCAGAGGAAAGGTCCTCTGCCAAGAGTGCTGTGATGTCCACGCCTAATGTGGCCGCCAGTCTTTCGACGTTATCTAGTGACACATTGCGCTCTGAGCGCTCTACAGAGCCTACATAAGTCCGGTGCAGGCCTACCAAATCAGCCAGAGCTTCTTGGGACAGTTTTTGTTGCGAGCGGAGATATCGAATGTTGGCAGCTAGACGCTGGCGTGCTGATTTAGATGGTTTTTGTTGCTTAGTCATAAGCAACAAGGATTAATTAATGCATCTTTTAAGTCTACAGACTTAGAGTAGCATTTATGTCTTTCGAAAGGACATGAAAAATGACAATTCCCAAGACAAATCTAGACGATGTTGCAAACTTGATCAGTGGTAAGCCAGCCTCAGCCGCATATCCCAGAAATTTACCTTTGGACTTGCTGACGCAGATTTCTAGGGATCTGCGAACTTGTGAGGTAGCAATGAACAATCAAGAGCATACGGATACGTTTGCAGCCCCATTTGCTTTGATTCTTCATCTTGTTTCAAACTCAGATCCCAAAAGGGACCAATCGGCTGAACTGACGTTTGATGAGAAAACTGCTTTCGAATGGTTCCAAAAATTCACCTTTTTCGTGGAAAGCGAACTCGTTGGTCGCATCGTCGGGGTACCGCGTGACCGAACAGATGAATTGCTGCATGAGTTCAGAGTTAAAGGCTAAGTGGCCCAGACAGGTCTTTACTTACTTTTGATGTAATTGCTATGCTGTGTATTTGTACAGTATTATCGCGGCATGGAAACGACATCAGCCCACCAAAACCATCCAGTCCTAGTTGACTCAAGTCCGCTTTGGCTGGATGTCTGCGGCTGGCTCGTTCCTGCAGGCTTTCCTTCACCCGCTGCAGATCACACCGAAGAGCGGATTGACCTCAACAAGCAGTTGATCCGAAACAAAGCCGCGACCTATGTGTTTCGCGTCAAGGGCGATTCCATGACAGGGATCGGTATCTACGAGGGTGATGCGCTCTTGGTTGACCGCAGCATGGACCCCAAGCACAACCACATCGTCGTTGCGCTGTTGAACAACGAGTTCACCGTCAAGCGGCTATACCGTCGTGGTGGCGTGGTCAAGCTCATTGCTGAGAACCCCATTTATCCCGCACGACTCATCAAAGAAGAAGATGACTTTGTGGTCTGGGGTGTGGTGACCAACAACATTCACAAGCTGTGTTGATTCATGTCGTCCACCAACGTCAAGCTGCTCGAACACAAGATTGATGCGGATAGTCTGGCTGTGTTGCCTCGCACACCTGGTGTTTACATCTTCAAAGGCGAGGGGACACTGCCGCTTTACATCGGCAAGAGCGTTGACATTCGCACGCGTGTGTTGAGCCACTTAAGAACGCCAGACGAAGCCAGCATGATTGCTCAAACGCGTCGTATCGACTTCATCGAGACAGCGGGTGAGATTGGGGCTTTGTTGCTTGAGTCTCGAATGATCAAAGAGCAGACCCCTTTGTTCAACCAACGCTTGAGGCGCATCAGAACGCTTTGCTCTATTCGGCTCATTGCAACGACAGACGGTGCCGTGCCCGAGGTTGTAGATAGCAAGGCGGTTAACTTGGGTTCAACGCCTGAGCTCTACGGTTTGTATTCATCAAGCCACGCTGCTAAAGGCAAGCTCAAGGAGCTGGCTCAGCAGCACATGCTGTGTCTTGCGCTTCTAGGCTTAGAGAAAACATCCACGCGTGGTTGTTTCGGGCTTCAAATCAAAACTTGCCTTGGTGCATGTGTGGGTAGGGAAGACCGACCTACACATGACCAAAGGCTCTTTTCTGCCTTGGTGGACTCGCAAGTGGAGGTCTGGCCGTTTGATGGCCCGATTGATTTGATTGAAGAGGCGGGGGAGTGGGTACAGCGCCATCGCGTGAACAACTGGTGCTACTTGGGAACGCAGTGTTCAAAGTCAGGCAATACAAGTCAGATCAATGCGTACAAACAGAACGACTTTGACTTGGATAGCTACAAGATTTTGGTCAAGCCCATCATGCTCAAAACCGTGAAGGTCGAAGAAGTTGAGCCATGACGCCTCAGATTGCTTTGGTCGACTGCAACAACTTCTATGTGAGTTGTGAGCGTGTCTTTCGTCCTGATTTAAAAAACGTTCCCATCGTTGTGCTGTCAAACAATGACGGCTGTGCAGTCTCACGGTCTAACGAGGCTAAGGCACTGGGTATTCGCATGGGGCAGCCATGGTTCGAGTGCAAACACCTTGCAGAAGAAAGTGGCATTCTGGCTTTGAGCTCTAACTATGCGCTTTACGCTGACATGTCTAACAGAGTGATGTCGATATTGAGTGACTACTCACCTAGGCACGAGGTTTACTCCATCGATGAGTGTTTCGTTGATCTCACAGGAACCCAGAAGCTCAGAGATGTGAGCTACGAAATGCGTGATCGTGTGATTGCGTGGACTGGCATCCCTGTTTGCGTTGGCATTGGACCAACCAAGACACTGGCAAAGCTTGCGAATCACATTGCGAAGAAGCACCCAAGGTCAAAAGGTGTTTTCAACTACAACGATTTGTCTGAAGCACAGCAGGTGAAGTTACTCAGTCAAATTGAAGTGGGCGAGGTGTGGGGAGTAGGGCGCAGGTTGAGCCTTCGACTGGCCGAACACGGGATTCATACCGTGCAAGATTTACGCACAGCGCATTGCGCGACGTTAAGGGCTGAGTTCGGCGTTGTGATGGAGAAAACTCAGCGTGAATTGCAAGGTGTGACTTGCATTGAGCTACAAGAGCTCGTGCCAGACAAAAAGCAAATTGTGAGCAGCAGATCGTTTGGCCACACGGTACGTGATGTTGCGGTACTCAAAGACGCCATGAGCACGTTTGTTGCCAACTCATGCGCCAAGTTACGCGCTCAGGGTTCGCATGCATCGTTGATTCAAGTGTCCTTGTACACAAACCGTTTTCGTAAAGACTTGCCGCAGTACAACCCGACATTTACGGTGCCTTTGCCGCAGCCAACGAATGACAGCCTCGTTGTGAATCGCTGGGCTGACTATCTTGTTGAGCGCTTGTTCAAGCCTGGCTATGAATACAAGAAGGCAGGCATCATGCTTGGAGATATACACCCGGCAGGAAGATATCAAGCTGATTGGTTAGAGCCTACTCAAGCGACGGACACCAGACTGATGGATGCGCTAGACGGGCTCAATAAGCGATTCGGTCGAGGCACAGTGAAGGTTTCAACGCAAGGCGCCTACAAAGAGTGGCAGATGAAGCAAGAGCGGAAGTCTCCGAGCTACACGACAGACTGGGATCACGTTCCGATAGTTTGAGTGTTCATCCAATCGAACAACCAAAAGACGAAAAAGATCACTTCTCTATTTAGTAATTACCGCTTGAGTAGATGTCTTGTGTTCATGGCCGAACCTTATTGACAACTAATTTCATGAGCCCGTCTGAAGCCTCTTCGATCAAGTCCAAGACATGTTCAAACCCTTGTTCTCCACCGTAGTAGGGGTCAGGAATGATTGAGGCTTGTGTCGTTTGTAAGAACTCAGCGAACCCACGAATCTTGTGTTGGTGCTCAGAGGGGCACCGCTCCTCAAGTAATGCCCTGTTATCCCAATCCATCGTAACGAGCATGTCGAATTCCTCGAAATCACTTTCCTGAATTGCTCTGGCTCTTAAGCTTGATAGGTCATAACCCCTAAGAAGCGCATGTTTTTGGCTGCGTTCATCAGGTGGTGAGTTGGGGTGGTAGTTGTGGGTTCCTGCTGAGTCGATTTGAACTTTTTGCAACAGACCTGCATCTGCCATTTTTTTGTGGAATACACCTTCAGCTGTGGGGCTGCGACAGATGTTGCCCATGCAGACAAAAAGTATTTTGAGATCGGCTTTGCTCATTTTTTACCTTCATGCAATTCAATGCCTTCGTGGAGCGCAATCTTTTCTAAAGCGTTTTCAAATAAAGATCTGGCTGAACCTGAGATGGAACGCAAGTAGGCGTGTAGGTGCGCATCATCTGCGTTCTTGTTTAAGCACTCTTGGCTGTATTCCTCAAAGCTGGCAAGTTGTGAGATCAGTTCAGCGACGTGTCTTGGGCATTCGCACAGAACGTTGGTAGAGATGCCTGCAACACGCGTTAACGTTTCATCTGAATATTTGCGGCTTGAAATCACGTTGCCCGTGGTACCAAACTCTTGCGCTCGCGCTTGATCTACGAACAACACGGATTGAATCAGTTCGGCTAATTCACTGTCTGAGATGGGCTCGCGTCTGACAATCAGTCCTGAAAATTTCATGGCTTGGACCACCGTTTCAGGCGCAAAGTTGTAGATGACGATGGTTTGTGCAAACTTGTGCTTTTGAATCAGCCCTTGAATGGCAGCGTGAACCGTTGTTTGAAGCGTGTTTACCTTGATCAATAAGACCTGTGCCTGAGCGGATAGAGATGCTCGGGTCGCGGTGTCCAAGTCCACCACTACGTCAGTGACTTTGACTTTGTTTTGCCTTAGCGCCGCCGCAAAGTTTTTGGACTCGATGCGATTTGCCATGGATAGCCCAACGACCGTAAGCGTCAGCGGCTCTCCATCGTTTGCAATTTTGCGGTGAGCACTGTTATGCAGGTTGCTCATTCGGCGCAATTGCTCTAAATCTAGTTGAGCTATCGCGCTAATTGAATGCCCTTCGCCTGAGAGTTGCTTGAGCAAAATAGCTTTTGAAACATCGCGCTCTTCGAATAATCGTTGCTTGCCTTCTGTTTTGAAGGGGCTAAATGCTGCATAGCGCGTTTCCCAGATCCTGAGTGTGGAAACGGGTACACCTGTTGTTTTAGAAACTGCACCAATGCGAAAAAGCGCGCCTGAGTTGAGGGTTTTTGACATCAAAACTGTTCTATTGAGTAGTTGTTGAGTAGATAATATGTCGAAAATTAGATTTAATCTACAAATAAATAATTTTGCGTAGGTAAACATCTCAGAATCCTACTCACTAGGAGGATGAGTCATGATTTCAAAGAAAACCATCAACGCCATTGAGCTGTGCGTGCTCTTGGCAGGCCAGAGGGGGGAGGGCTATCTGACCACTACCGATCTCTCACCGCGTCTTGATTTGTCGATCTCATACTTAGAAAACATTTTCAAGCGACTGAAGGACAACGGAATCGTTTTATCCATGAAGGGGCCTGGAGGCGGTTACATGATCAAAGGCGATGTATCTCTGATCACCATTTGGGATGTGGCCTGCTTGTTTGAACAAACGCTGATCGATCCCAAAAATCCAAGTGAGGCTTCTTTGTACGAGTCTTATGAGCTGGAGCTTGAGCAGGTAGCGATCAAGATAATGAAAAGTTTCACGCTTTCAGACTTCGCGGATTTCTCTTCATCTGAGGTCAAGTCTTATGCTGACGTCGTTGGCCGTTACAAATTCAAGCCACTGCCCGTGCCGTTTATTCCGAAGGCACCAAACTCAGTTTTTCAATTGGGCATGGCCTTCTGATTGAGTCATGAGGTTTTCATACATGCTCCACAACAGGGACGGCCGTGGCCGTCGAGTACCTCGTGGACAAGCGTGGCAGTGGATTCATGACGTTGAGGACATAGACCACTTAGAGCCAATTCTTGACTGGATTCAAGCCCGCGTAGCAGTGGATCGACTAAGCCTGCTGAATGTCTACCTTGACCATGTAGAAATCACTGCACCAAAGAACGCAGCAATTGCGTTTGGCCAGAAAACGGAGATCATTTACAGCAAGGTCACAAAGCCGGATCGAGTAATCGACATGAATCTAGCCGCTTCAATACTCAGATGAAAGGTGAAGGATCTTTAGTCGCTTACCAACAAATCGCTCTGTTCAAATTCGAATCATTGAGATTTGATCCCCATTCAGATGCAAGTGCTTCTCTGTGTAGTTACATTAAAAATTCATCAACCCAAGGAAATGTATGTCTAGATTTTTAAAACTGTGTGTTTTGTCAATTGGCGCTTTGTCAATGGTGGCCTGCTCGACGCTTACTTCACCTAGCGCATCACTTACTAAAACCAAGGATGGTCTTTTGGTCGGTAGCAATGACATGACTTTGTACACGTTTGCTAAAGACGTCGCTGGCTCTGGCAAGTCAACATGTGTCGCTCAATGCGCAGTCAACTGGCCCCCCTTGTTAGTCGACGCCAAGGCATACGTGAGCGGTGACTACAGCTTGGTTAGCCGTGATGATGGGACTAAGCAGCTCGCCTTCAAAGGTATGCCTTTGTATTTCTGGGTGAAAGACACAAAGCCAGGTGATAAAACTGGTGATGGTCGTGCCGAAGGGGCTTGGCGCCTAGCTCGCAACTAAACCCGAAACCCAAACCGCCGCAAGGCGGTTTTTTATTGGGCATTTATCGTTGGGTTTTAAGCAATGTGAATCGTGAACGTCAATTAATGTTTAAAAGACTCAGTCTGGAGTTCAAAGCAGTTCAACAAACTCTCTGGAACTTCACCAGATCTCTGACGCAAATAAGCTCGGATGAAAGGGCCGGGTTTCCAAGGCACAGTCATCCCACTCCAAATCGCATCGCCAATGATCTCAGCATCCTTGTCGATGTTTTTCATAGTCACCACTGCTGGTAAAAGGCTTTCAAATTCAACCTCAGCTACAGCCCATGTGCCTGATGACCAAATATGAATGTTTTTAATAGCAGTCGAGTCAGGCGGGCTGTATGACTGAATGAGTTCTTTGAGTTTGTGGTGCGCAGGATCCGATGTTGAGCGTTCAGTTACTTCGCGACAACTTGTCGAGGTTTTGCGCCACTTGTCTTGAATGATTCCTAAGAAGTCAACTTCTCTACCGTCAACATTGAACATGAGACCGTTATCTTTTTGTGACCAACCGACATGCGAGAGTAAAACGATCGGAGTCAAGAAGATCAGTAAAGCTGCTGACACTTTTCTTTTCATCGTTGATTGCCTTTGCTGTTACTGAGATTTTGCGTAGTTTGCATAGAGTCTTCTCTTGCATTGATTGTGTTTGACTAACCGGTTGCCTTGAGGCCCCTCGGATCGGAGAGCTTCGAGGTGTCGTTTACTCCTCGATAAACCTATGGAATTACAAAGTGCGAAGTATTCAACAAATCTGCAGGGTTTACGTGAATAGGTATTGTTAAGCTTTTTGTTGATTTATCTACTCAACGTGTTAACATTCAGGCGTTGAAGGAATTTTTGTCTAGTCGGATTTGAGCTTATTTCAAGTTCACGTGCCATTCGTTCGAGCCACTCAATTCATGTCGACTTTCGATGCAGTCATTTCCCAGAGAGGTGCTGCTTTCAGTGTTTTTTTGAAAGGCAAGCCATGTTTGCTATGTTTACTCGAGGTGTTGAAGCGCTTCGTCAGCCTGACCGTAACCCCAGATGTTACGAACTCACTGACCATGAGAAAAGGGCTAAGGTCATTGAATGGCAAGCTCGCAACGTCTGGAATTCTCCAGAACTTGCCTTGAAAGATAAATTTAACCAGCACATCGGTGCTTAAGGAATACTATGTTTGCTGAATTATTTGGAACTGTTGAAGGCTTGATGAGTCTTGGAATTATTTCAACTGCTGTTGGATCTATGTTCACAGCCTACAAGGTTGTGGTTGCAAAAATGCAAGTCACAGGCCTCTGATGTAGCCTGCTTGGTTTCTGTCTTTGTGGTGAGTCTGTAAGAAACGAATAGATTTTCAATGAGTAGGTGTTGAGTAGATAATCTCTTGTTGAAGCTTGCAACTCGCAACTCAAACTGCCAAGCGAGCCAGTGGCCTGTGCTCTTCTCGCTGAAATGCAAGTAACAAAACAAGCGGTTAACTAGAAACCTAAATGGCACGCCGGAACTCACCGAACTCCATAAAAGGTCTCGATGATCTGAGCTCGCTTACCAGCATCGTGGTTGATAAGCGCTTGGGTCAGAGATCAGTGGCCAAGAAAAATCGGCGCAATCGCCATTACGAAAAACAGTTCATTCGAAATGCTCTGACTCAGAGATCAATCGATGACACATCTGAGTTGTCGGGACTTAATTGATATCGCCGCTGTGAAAGTACGATTAGAAACACCTCAAGAAATTCGCCATCAGATATGGAAAGAATTAGGTCGTGCCACACATGACCGGCATCACGCATGGCGAACTCCAGTGCTGGCCACTGTGAGCTCAGAGGGAGATGCGAATGCGCGAACGGTTGTTCTGAGGAGTGTTGATAGCCAATTGAATCAGTTGCAAATTTACACCGACTCACGCAGTTCTAAAGCGGTTGAACTCACTGCAAACCCGAGTGCACTATTTGTTTTTTGGAGCCCTCGGCTTAGCTGGCAACTCAGGGTGCGAACAACTGTTACTTTGGTGAAGAGCGGCGATCAAGTCGAGCAACTTTGGAGTCAGGTCCAACATACCGGATCTGCCGCTGATTACCTCAGTCCTTCAGCTCCTGGTTCGCTGATTCCCTCTGATGTTGAATCGAGTTTTAGCTGTGAGCATCAGACGATAAATTTTGCTGTTCTCAATGCTCAAGTTGACGAGATGGATTGGCTGGAGTTAGCCAGGTCAGGACATCGTCGAGCTAGGATTACGCATGACCGTTGGGAATGGCTTGTGCCATAAAAATGAATCTGATCATGAATCACGTTCAATGGGTTATTTGCTCTTAAGTCTTTGACTCTTACGCGTGCGTTCAAAGAAATCATCAGGTTTGGTGCGAACCCATTTGATAAATGGCTGCAGCTCCACGTTGTTTTTTAATGCTTCAACGGTGTTTAGACTTTTCGCAAGTTCAGACTCAGTGAAGAGAGCATGTATTTGGCGGTGGCAAATGCGATGAAGCGCTGCGGTTTGAGAGCCACCCCAAGACTTAGGTACCAAGTGATGAGCATCCCTTTGCGGGGGAGGAATGCGTCTTTCGCATAGGGGGCAAATTTCGTCCTTATCTGCCGGTACCCCAAGCTGTGCTAGCTGCGCTTGCAGCAGTTTTTTCTTGATGCGTCCAGGCACGATTTGTAAATTGGAACAGCTTAGTTAGATAAGCGAACAAGCACGACGGCTGATGCGACTATATGAGCAAGCGTCACAACCACTGAAAGACCATGAAGTCCCATAAATCGAACCCAATCATCGCTGTCAGTTGCTTTGTTGATTGCGGGCATCAGGATCTGTCTGGTTGGAATCGTAGTTAGTGCAATCAGGGCTAAAACAGCTGAGCTAATCAGGTCTTGTTGGGCTGTTAGAACAGCTGCCGCAGTAGATGCTGCAATGACGTATACGTAGAAAAAAGGAAAGGCTTTTCTGATCAGAATGCGTGCATCCGCAACAGGCATAACTTTAAATAAAAATGCAGCGAAACTACCAGCAAACAGCAGCATGCCACCGAACAGGAAAGCTGTTGTTAGCAGGGCGGAGATTTTGAGGGCAGTGTCCAACATTTTTTACTTCGGTAAAGAGTTCCAAGTAGATCTAGCAAGGCCACATTTGTTTCTTGCGTGTATAACCTAATTGTCACTAGTCACATCTTTATTTGCGATGGATGGCTCATCAACAATTCATCCTTGAGGGGTATTACGAGTCTTTGATTAGCGCATCTATCTTTTGCATTCTCTCGAGGGGATCAGGTTCGTTCAGTCGCAATGTATTTGGTCTGCTTAAGGCTGAACGCGGACTGCGACAAGCTGGCACCAAGGGCAGGAATCGACCCAAACCAGCCAAGCCCAGCCCCTCTCTCCAACCTTATGACCATCAATAACGACTGTTGAATTTGACAGCCGGGACGAAGCAAATCAATGCTTAGCACCGCCTACAGATTTTGTTGCAGCATCGAAGCCGCCTTTGGCCTTCCACTCCTCCATGCCACCTTGCAAAATTTTGACGTTGTCCCAACCTGCTACTCGTAAAGCAAATCCAGCTTGAGCAGACAAGGAGCCCGTGTTGCAGTAAATGAGCACAGGTTTGTTTTTTGGGATCGTGCTGCGCTTAGAAAGCACTTGACGCCAATCCATGTTGACCGCCCCAGGAATGTGCCCTTTGGCAAACTGAGCGGGATCACGCGCGTCGATCACCATCATCTTGGTCCATTCATCTTTGGGGATTTGCTCAGCAAAGATGACGCCACCGCCATAGTCCACAAACTCTAAATATCCTTCCATCTCATCAATGGCAGCTGCCTTGTTATCAGCCCAAGCGGCTGGCGTCAATGTCAGTGCTGCTATCAAAGCAGCAGCTAATAGTGAATAACGACGGGTCATGTTGTCTCCTTTAAATGAAGGGGTTGAGGTGAAGCGAATGTTTCTGGATTTAAGTGCGGATGAGTTTCTTCACCCAGCCACCACAAAACCAAACCTGAGGTCAACATGGACAGCGCTACAAACCAAAACGCTGCTTCAACTTGACCTGAAAAATGTGCTGCCAGCCCCAAGCCAAGGGCCCCAATGCCATAGCCAAGGTCGCGCCAAAAACGATAAATGCCAATGGCGGAACCTCGCCAGTTGGGGTGCGAAATATCGGCGACTGCAGCCGACAGGTTCGGATAAAGCAACGCCATACCAAAGCCTGATAAGGCTGCAGATATGGACCACCAAACAAGCCCCTCACCGCTGATCATCATGATCACACCCGCGCCACACAGCCACATACCCCAAACATTGGGGCCGTGTCTGCCAATGCGGTCCGACAAACGCCCAGTGAACAGCTGCGAGATGCCCCACGTCAAACCGTAAACACTGATGATCGAACCCACCTGCGTGAGACTGAGCTTGTGTTGGTAAAGGTAAACAGGATAAAAAACCCAAACCAGTGCATCGACGAACTTCTCAACCAAGCCTGCTTGACTCAAGGCAAACAGTCGACGATCACGCCAACTCATCAAAGCAAATACCTCAAACGTGCTCGGGTGGGTGCTGATGTTTTTTGGATAGCGTGGACGGCTGGCATTGGCTTGCGTCCCGGCAGCATGCCTAGCCGCCTCAGCCTGAGCCCATGGCAAGGTTTCCAGAACCCAAACGTGCGTAAAAACCAAACCACAGAGGATGATCGCTATCCCGAAAATCAACAAACCCAAACGGGCACCGAGTTCCATCGCAAGCCATGCTGTGATGATGCCCGCCAACGCCACCCCCACATAGCCTGCAAACTCATTCAGGCCAAGCGTGAGGCCACGCTCTTGCATGCGTGTGATATCAAGCTTAGCGGTTTGCGTCATCGACCAAGCCAAGCCCTGATTCACACCCAGCAATACGGTCGCAGCCACCACCCAAGCCCACGAAGGGGCATACCAAACCATGATCGGAATCGGCAGCGCAATCCACCAGCCCAGCAACAACACCCGCCTGCGACCGATACGCTCTGACAACCGACCTGCCACGAAGTTCATCACACCCTTGACCACACCAAATGCGATCACAAATGCCGTGAGCAAAAGAAACGATGTTTTAGGCACGCCAAATTCAGACTCTGCCAGTGCGGGCACAACTGTTCGCATCATGCCAATGGTGAGGCCCACCAGAAGCACCTGAAACAATTGATGCAAAAACTGATTCAAATTAACCTGAATACCGCGCTCGTGTGTCATGGTTTGATCTGACATCACGCAGCAATATTGACTGCAACAATACGATCCATGTCTGCTGGTCGAGGTGCAATATCAGCCGTCAATTCCCGAACGAAAGATGCTTTGTCTAAACCGAGTGAAGGATTGAACCGCTTTTCAAACCCAATGGTGGAAGACGGCTTACCCGACAACCCGACACCACATGCGCTACCGGCTTGGTGACCAGGGAAAATTTCTAGTTCGTTTGGCAGGCACAGCAGTTTGCCCTGCAAGCTATCCCATAACGTTGCGGCCATTTCTTTTTCACGCCCAGCCAGATCTGGTCGACCCACCGCACCTACAAACAAGGTATCACCCGTCACCACAAACCATGGTGCGTCACCCCTGCGGGCGTCTTTGACCAACAAACACACACTGTCCATCGTGTGCCCTGGCGTGTGCAACACCTCAACCTTCACGTTGCCCACATCAAGCAACTGACCATCTTTCAGCGCCTCTATTTCAAAACCAACTAAATCGCGGGCCGCCTCATGCAAACAATACGGAGCGCCTACCCTGCGCGCCAGTTCACGTCCGCCAGAGTAATGGTCGGCGTGTACATGCGTGTCGATGACATGCGTGATTTGCACCCCCGCCTCTTTGGCTTGAGCCACAAACCAATCTTCATCGCCAGTAACGACATCAACAGCGACAGCCTTCGCAAGGCCAGCACAACCAAAAAAATATGACAGTGATGCTTCGCGTGTGGCTAATTGTTTAAAGAACATCTTGCACCCCTTTGGTTATGTGTGCGTAGCCAGTGGCATGCCCGCTGCTTGCCACTCGCTCACACCATCTAGTAGTTTTTGGACGCGATAACCCTTGCTGCTCAGCAATTGGTAAGCCTCCTCAGAAAACAAGCAAAACGGGCCTCGGCAATAGGCCACGATTTCTTTGTCTTTTGGCAACTCGGAAAGTCGACTGGCGATTTCCTCTACAGGCATAGAGCGCGCAAAAGGCAAATGTGCTTTGTCGTATTCGGCGTGCGGCCTCACATCAATGACCAGCACATCACCGCGCTTGGCGCGTTTAAGCAATGTTTCTCGATCAACAGTTAACAGCTTGGAGGGATCAGCCACCATCTGATCCAGGGCCACACGCAACTCAACCAGATGCTCTTCAGCCACTTGGCGCAAAGTCACCCACAGTCCCGCCACGTCCTCACCCGTCAGCCGATAAACGACAAACTTTCCCTCCTTGCGTGCAATCACGAGTCTCGATTCACGTAAGGCCCGCAGATGTGCGCTGGCCAGCTTGATATCAATAGACAGTTCTGCTGCCAATTGATCCACAGACTTTTCGCCTTGCGCAAGCAATTCGAGGATTTCTAACCGCTTGGGACTAGAGACGGCCTTGCCGATTCGGGCTACCTGCTCGTAGAGCAAGTCTTTGATGTGTCGTTTGTTCATGTTAACATTCTAACGATAATTAGATTGATGACAAGCACATTTGCGCGTGCAACGATGTACAGCTGCACATGCAACACACAAGAAAACCCAACTTTTCTGCTGCTCTTTTATCGCTTGCATTACACGCGGGCTTGTTTGCACTCGCTAACAACTATCAATTTGGTGCGCGTTACAAAGCCGTAGAAAAGCCAATTGAACACATCATTCTTTTAAAAAGCTCACCACCGCCTCAGGCCATAGATTCAAAGCCGCAGAAAACACCTGAGTTGATTGAGCAATCGTCAGAGCCAGCCCCCACCAAAGCTGCAGCCCCCGACAAAGTACCCGCAACCATGGCCGCCCCTGCAGCACCCAGCGCTGAAGAGTGGGCGTTTGCCGCGAAGTACACCAACAAAAACAGCAAAGGGTATCGGCACAGCTGGGGCCAACAAGTGCGCAGCATGATGGGCACAGCGGTGGAAGGGCCTGATCAAGGCGAGGTGCGCTTTCGCATCGAAATTGCGCCCAACGGCACATTGGCTAGGCTTGATACTCTGTGGAGCACCTCGGCATACGCTGAAAAATTAGCTCGCCAAGCCATTGAAAACATGCCACCCCTGCCGCCTACGCCTACAGGCAAACCGCTGATATTTGAAAAAACGATTTCGTTTTCTCCGTTTGCTTCCGACGGCCCGCCCACCTACAAAGACGACTGCCTGCCAGACACGCCCGCCTTTAAAAATGCATTTGCTTGGGATGGCAAGTCAGAGCAAGTCAGAACACAGCCGCCAGCCCCTCCGCCCAAGCTTGATCCGCAAGCTATGGAAGAGTGCCTGCGCCAGCTACCCAAAGACACGATGGAAGCCGAAATGGCGCGTGACCAACGCGTGATGGACCAGTGGGGCAGTAGCAAAACTGGGCGTTGAGCAGGGCCGTTGCTGCGGCCCGCTAACAGTCAATGCTTGTGTTGACTGTGGTCGTGGTGCGCAGCAGGCATAGCCGATGGCTTCTGTTGGGGTTGTTTATGTACGGGTGTGGTTTGCACATTCACAGTGCCGCGCATACCTGCTTCGTAATGACCAGGAATCAAACACGCCATTTGCAAAGTTTGGGCTTGGTCAAACTTCACCACCAACTCACCACGCTGCCCCGCTGGCACTGAGATAGCTGCACCTGCACCATGACTGTGCCCATCGCCGTGTGCTGCGCCTTGCTGCATTTCTAAGGCATGTGCTTTGATTTGTGCTTCGTCACCCAGCACCATTTCGTGTGTGGTTTGACCATCGTTGTGCAACACAAAGCGAATTGTTTCACCCGCTTGCACATCCACACGGTTAGGCGTAAAGCGCATTTGGTCATCCATGCGCACCTCCACGCTGCGGCTGATAGCCCAAGCGCTCAGGCCAGTTTCGGGTGACGCATGTGCGGTCTCACCATGGGAGTGGCCATGGCCATCGCTCATGGCCGCATGCTCGGGGTGATGCAACAGCCACTGCCAAGCACCATAACTGCCGACACTCACCAACGCACCCATCACCAACACATACGCGCTGGTGCTACGACGCCATGTGTAGCTGTTGCTCAGCGCTAATGCCAAAATTGAAATGAAAAAGCCTAATGGCACAACCCACGCACTGCGCGCTGGAGAGTCTGGGAAGTGTTGCAAACCACCGGTAAAAAAGCCCAAGCCGATCGAGAGCAATGCCCCAATACCTAAAGTGCGCAACAAGCCGGCTTGCTCTGGCTCGTCATCGCTGTCACCCAAACGATGTTCTAAAAGAGCACCCAGCACAAATAAGCTGATACCGATCGCCGCCGTCCATAGCGAACGCTCGCCGCTAAAAAAGCCGTGGTTCACGGCACCCGAAATAAAACTGATACCGCTGTACTTGAGCAGCATCGCAGCGTGATGATGTTGAAATGCAAATTTCATGATTTTTCCTATGCGTTAAAAAGACGCGTGTTTTGAATGACTGCGCAAACCTGTTGCGCAGTCTTGTTAGGCAAAAGCTAAAAATTCAAATAGGAGGAGGCAGGTCTGGCCATGCACGCCAGCTGATCCACGACATCTGTGGGCTGGTGGGATGCGCTTGAGGTAGCGTAGGAATTTGTACTTGCATTCCAACGCTTACGCCAACAGCGCAGCAATTATGGGAACTCACCTGTGCGCTGGTTTGTGCAGCAGCATCGTCAAGCGCCATTTGCTCATGGCAATGAATTGCTGGGGTAGCATCAAGACCGTTTGCGGAACGCGAATCGACCACAGCCCAAACGCTGCCAGCCACAAGCTGAAACAAAAAGGCAAAGATCAAGGTCCAGAGTATGCGACGCATGAATCAATCATACGATCTAAAAATCTGACTATCAATAACCTTAGTCCACGAATTTTTCTTTTGGTGCGACTTGTGGTTCTTTGTATTTCATTGCGTGAATAGTTTGAAATTGCATCTTTTCTAAAATTTACGTAACCGAAGCAATTACTTATTTCCTTACGTTCTCACGTAAGTGCTCGATTTCATACAGGTTTAGCGGAATGCCATATTAAGAGTCTTTGATGAGCGTATCTATCTTTTGCATTCTCTCGAGGGGATCAAGTTCGCTCAGTAGTTCAAGTTTCTTTTCCGTGCTGATGTCCATTGCCTCTGCATATCGGTTTGCAACCCATCCACATTGATCAAGCAGGTAGGGTTTAAAGATGGGAAGTCTGTGACTTTGCCCTTGCTGCTGGGCACTAGCTATCACTTTGCCGAGCCTATCCGCATTGTGTTGCAAGGACAGTGGTAGTTCAATCTCATGATCGTTGGGCAGATAAGTGACTTGACCTTGCCAGACACCAAATGGCCCGGGTTGTGTATCGTGCAATTCAAATCGAATCCCACCTTGGCAAATCACACGAAATAAGTTGGCTTGTACTTGTTCAAAGGTTCGTATGTGTGCAGTGCAACCATGCATGTGCAGCAGCGGTGTCTCGCCTGGTACCTGTATCTCACTGCCTTTTTTTAACCAAACCACACCAAATGGGATTTGTTGTTGGTGGCAGCGCTTGATCAAATCAAGATAACGAACTTCGAAGATTTGCAGCGACAGCATGCCATCTGGAAATAGCCCGTGAGATAGTGGAAATAGGGGGATTTTTTCAGTCATGTCGAAGTTCCAACTATCTTTGTAAGGTAGGTGACGTAATGCCTCGGGCCGCTATTTTGTGAGCACGTCTAATTGCGACTTCTTATTATTCCGACGACTGTTTTTTTAAGAAGATTTGAGCTGTCATCTTTCCAGCAAACGTCAGATCTAATTGAGCACCAGAGTGGGACTGGTAGATCTTCACCCCATCTTGTTCTACAGGGTTGGTCTTTTCCAATGTCAGTAAATTTTCAGGCCAGTCTACTTTCAGGATGGCACTCATCGGTAAATATCCGTCTAGGTATTTCCGCATCAATGGTCCCGCATTCAATTTGAATTCATTTACAGATAACGGATCTAATGCACGCGATTCCAAGTCGATACAAATGGAGGCGCCGCGTTGAACCGCCATCAGCGTGACACGATTGTCCTGAACCGTGGCAGATGCCATTTTTGAAAAACTTTTAACGTCAATTTTTTTAATTCTTTCCTCATTGAAAACAATCTCCACCTTTCTGATGGGATCGAGTTGGCGGTGACATGTAGCAATTGTCACAACGCCGTTTTGCAAGCTTTGGTGAGTAATTTTCACGCGGGACTCATAGCGGTATGCGTCTGGGTCAGGTCGTATTTTTAAAAACTTGATTTCTCCCTCGTTGGCAAGATCTGAAAACTCCAAGGCAACGGCTGATTGTGTGAGTAAAGCCAAGATCAGCGCGGTCCATCGAATAGAGCTTAGTGTGATTGTTTTCATAGAGATCTTTGTTATGAGAAGGCTCAATTGCTGTGTGAGAAATAAATAGCAGTGCAATCTTGGCTCAAGCCATACACCTGCTCTCGTTGAGAACGATAACAAACTAACGACAGTCGAGCTTTTGAGCATGCCTTAGACCTGTCAGGGCTGGGGTTTCATCATTTGCTGATTTCGATATTTTCATTAGTCTTTGAAAATGAAAGACGTAAACTAGCAAACGATGAATACGACAACTGCTTTGACCGAGAAAAAGTCTGACGCTTGTCAGAGCTGCGGCTTTACCATCAAAGATGGGCGAAAGCTACGTTGTGGTTTCGACTACTTCCAAATTCCTGCTCCAGAGCGTCGCACGCCTAAGCTGACTAGCTTTCCTGAAGTGGCTCCAGATCATTTATGTGCGAAGTGGAGTGGGGTGGGGGCTTCTGTATTGAAGGCTTCACCTGAGCCTATTCCAGAAAAAGATGCCGAAACTGTTTACTACCTTCCGGGATGGGGCGGGCTCCTGAGCACTGGGTTGGGGCAAGCTTTATTAGAGCGTGGGTATGACGTCACTGGTAGGGAGACCGTAGGGGACTTCAAGGCACTTGGATTTGCAGGTCAGGTTCAAACTGTCGCCTCTGACCTTCGGGAATTCTTCTGGCGCGAGGATGCTCATGTCATTTGCAACTCCTTTGGTGGGTACCTCTTTTTGCACGCGCAAGCCTTGATCGGTGAACCCTACATCGGTAATGTCATCCTCTTGGCACCTATTGTTGGTGAATTCGTGCAGGACGATGAGGCGAGACCAATGAACTTCATTCCTCCGCAGGCTGAGAGATTGTTAGAACTTGCCCAAGCTCAGAAGTTCCCGTTACCCCTGAAATGTGAGATTCACGTTGGTTCTGAAGATTGGCAGAGCCATCCCAATGCCGTTGCGTTTGGAGAGTTGGTTGGCATGAAAGTGAATGTTGTTGAAGGGGCCGGGCATGGATTGCCAAAGGTCTACGTCGGCAATTTGCTAGATGGCTGGATCTCTTAAATTTGATTTGTCTAGAGCGCTCTAAACCAACATTAATTTCATCAACTCGTAAAAATTTCTGAGCAATTTCGGACTAACTTTCTAGTTGATTTTTTTGGAATACTCTTTGGGAGATGGCGTCAAATGGGGCTTTAAAACTCACTGTATATTTCAAAGAAATCCACGCCAACCCGCATGGATGCTAGGTTCTGACATGGATTGTGATTCCTGTTGTCGTGGGTTCGAGCCCCATCAGCCACCCCAGTATTCATGCGGGTTCCCAGACAGGGAACTCGCATTTTTTTTGGGAATATGAATTCCAAAAAAGTAAGTTTTTTCGGAATTAGATGCTCGCAACCCGCTATTTACCTAGATGGGCAACAGGAACTAAAGGACTGTACTGAAGGTTTGTTTCACCTTCTGTGCTTTTTTAGAGTTGAGACGAGCGCTAAAGATATGGGGACACGCCATATTCTTGGAAGTTATGAAAAGTGCGTTTTCTAACCAATTAATTTCGCGGCATCCTAACAATACTTATGATACCGAGTAGATTAATTGACGAGCAGGGCGTACGACTTGAATTGAAAGTGCTCGCTGACTAGATCTCAGCGAGCCCATGCTTAACCTTGTTGGTTAGCGTGTTGTGACTTTTAGGTTGTTGTGAACAGCGCTGACAAAGCCTTCAATAAATTAGTTCTGCCAAACCCCATAACCCAACTTCTGCAACCTGATGGCTAGATCAACCTCCATGTATTGAGCATCCCCATAGGGCATTGGATTGAGCTTTTCGTAGATCTCAGGCATCAGTCGTATGCCGTACTTCATGGCGTACTTGTTTGATTTGATACCAGCTTTGTGTTGGTCAAAGCGTGTGTCGGGGTCATGACCAGTCATGCCAACATAGACACAAGGCTTGCCAGTCACGTAATCCGGATTGGCCTTTTTGAACTTGGCCTCGTATAGAACGTCTTTGTCTAATTCGATCACATAGACGTTGTGGCGTTCGCGCATGTTTGATCAGAGGCCTAACTTCGCCCAGGCTTCTTTCTTCGTGAGCTTGCGGGCGGCGGCAATGGCTGGAAGTTGGCTTGCACGTGGGCGAGACTTCTCAGCTTCCCAGTGATAAACCGACTGAGCTGAAACGCCAATTAACTTGCCCATCTGTTCTGCGGATAAATCCAGTTTCTTGCGAAGAGTGGCAAATCCACCAGCGCGGAAGCGAAGGGCGGTGGCTGGCTCTTTCTCAACTTTAAGTGCAGGCTTGGGCTGACCCTTTTGAAGCTTCTTCACAGTTGCCTCAATTGCAACGATGTGACGTTTTAGGGCTGCAATGTCTGATCGGTATTGCGCAGATGATTTCTTGAGTTGCTGGGTCTCTGCACGAATTTCTTTCTTAGCAATGCGAGCGATTTCAGATTTGAGTTGATTAACAAAAGTAGTCATTTGTAATTTTTATTCAGCTAGAAGAGGTGATTGAGTTCGAGTATTTTCAGCGACATCAGTGATTGCTGCAACTTGTCAAAGTTGATCAGTTTTGGAGATGAATTTTTAAAGACACACATTAAACCAATACGTGTTAAAGTAATTCATCAATTACTTAATTAATGAGGGGTGACTTTTGCGACCCAAGCTCAAAACTGAAGATCGGCAAGCCGAGTTAGTAGCCGCTGCTTTGCTTTTGGCTGCAACTAAGAGTCCCAGTGAAATTACTACAGGTGACTTGGCAAATGTCATTGGAATCACTCAAGGCGGTGTGTTTA
>JACCDN010035573.1_pt1 | contig 32769 bp, 23 predicted proteins | sample 7441691 | NCBI WGS metagenome assembly JACCDN01 (sample SAMN15323439, study PRJNA562643) | freshwater metagenome | isolation source: river surface water | place: USA:Blue River Watershed | collected 2017-08-16
AGGGCGTTAAAGACGTCATACAGATCGATCTTCCTTGGTTTGGTTTTCTTGCGGGCGGACTCAAGGATTTCACGGATAACTTCAAATTGATCCCTGGCGATATCCGAGGGGTAGGTTTTTTTGTTTTCATTTTGTCTTGGGGTTATTTTTACCCCATTTTACCTCAAAAAGATTCTAGACTGGTTCTCAGGAGAAGCTGGGCGACGGCTTGGCCGAAACGGGCTGATCGCCTTGGCGCAGGCCAGCATTCCCCCGGAATCTGAAGTTGAGCCTTCGGAGCCTCTGTGAAAAGATTCATGCGGCATCCTCGGTCCAGAGTTTTGGCTCGAAGAAAAGCCCATTGCTTCTAAAGGACTTGCTCTAAGCTGTCTTCGGGCCGCTTTGGTGAGCGTGGAATTTCCCATTTGCCCCTGCGCTACTCTTGCCTTAATCTGGCCGCATGATAAAAAAATACGTCCGAAAATTCCTGAGCGACCTGCACGAAAGCGGAGGCTGGAAGGCCCTGCTCTTCCATTCCTCGTGGAGCCTCACGCTCACCAGCGGCCTCAGCTACTTTTTTGGGCTCGTGCGAGACAAGGTTTTGGCCTACCAGTTCGGGCTTTCGCGCACCGTGGATATCTACAGCGCTTCCTTCACCTTGCCCGAGGCTCTGCTGAGCTTTTTTGTGGGCAGCGCGCTCGCGGCGGCCTTCATTCCGCTCTTCGCCAAAAAGCACGATCAGGACAAGGCGGCGGCCCATCGCTATGCCCACCAGATGATCAGCTGGTCGCTGCTGGTCATGGTTGTGGTTGGCGCCCTGGCGGCCATCCTCCTTCCCCATGTTCCGCATTGGTTCGTCAAAGGCTTCAGTCCGGCGGAAACCGAGCAATGGGTTCGGCTCACCCGACTCATGCTGCTTTCGCCCCTGCTTTTCTCCCTCAGCAACACCTTGGGGCAAATGCTCATCAGCAGGCGGGATTTTTTGTGGTACGGCCTTTCGCCGGTGCTCTACAACCTCGGCATCATCTTCGGCCTCCTGGTTCTGGCTCCTCGCTTCGGGCTCACGGGGCTGGTCTGCGGCACCTTGATCGGCGTGCTGATGCATTTGGGAATAAGGCTTATTCCTTTGGCTTGGGGCGCCCAGGGCTTCCGCCTCCGCCTGGATTTCTCCCTTTCGCCCGAAATGCGCGAGACGGCTCGCCTCATGCTTCCGAAAATGCTTCACTTCGGCATGAATAGCCTGATGCTGATCCAATTCAGCAATCTCGCCAGCGACCTGCCTGCAGGCAGCGTGGCCACTTACAGCTATGCCCGAAACTTCCAAAGCCTGCCCGTGAGCCTGTTGGGCATTGCCATTGCCACAGCCATCTTCCCGAGCCTGTCGCGCGATGCCGGAAAGGGCGATTTCGCAAAATTCCGCCTCGATTTCCGCAAGGGGCGAACCCGAATCCTGCTCTACACCACGCTGGGCGCTTTAGCCTTGGCCCTGGCGGGCAAGCCGATGATCTTCGTCCTATTGGGCGGGGGCGAGTTCACGGCGGAAAACGTCGCTTTTTTGGCGAAGGTGCTGGCCGTCTACTGCCTTTCCATTCCGCTGGAAAGCCTGATGCACCTTTACCATCGAGGCTACTATTCTCTCCAGAACAGCGCCATTCCCTCCCTTTTCCATGCGGCCAACATCGGCCTGAGCATCCTTGTGGCGAACCTGCTGGCGGGGCCGATCGGAATCTACGCCATTCCGGTTGGCTTCACGGTGGGCCTGGCGGTGCATTTGGCCATGGTGATGAGCCTTTTTCCTTGGTTCCTAAAAAGAACCGAAAAGGGCGTGAGGCTCTCTCCCAAGCTGGAAAGAGCTAAAAAGTGGATCGTCTTGGTTATCGTCGTCGCTTCATTGGCTTCTGCTTGGGTTTTCATCAAGGGCGGAAAATCCAGCCCTGGGCCCGAGGTGGTGCTGAGCCATGTGGCGGATCCGAAAGAGGGAAACCTGCGTTTTTACTGGAAGGACGAGCAGGGCGAACACCTGGGGAATTACCAGAGCCTGATTGATCATGTGAAAGGCAAGGGCCAAGAGCTCCGCTTTGCTATGAACGCCGGTATTTTCGACGCCAAATTTCAGCCTCTGGGGCTCTACATCGAAGATGGAGAAATGCTCCATGAACTGAACACGGAAAAGGACGGCTTTGGGAATTTCTTCCTGCAGCCCAACGGCGTGTTCTACCTCACTGGCCAAAATGAGGCCGGCATCGCGACGACGGACGATTTCCGGCTCAGCTCCGACATCCAATACGCCACCCAGTCCGGGCCCATGCTGCTGATCGGCGGCGAGTTCAATCCGGAGCTCCGGGAGGATTCCGAGAACCTCCACATCCGCAACGGAGTGGGCCTGCTGCCCGATGGGAAGCTGGTCTTCGCTATCTCCAAAGAGAAGATCAACTTCTACCATTTCGCTCGCTTTTTCAAGGAATTGGGATGCAAAGAAGCCCTTTACCTGGATGGCTTCATTTCCAAAGCCTACCTCCCGGAAAAAGATTGGGTCGAGCTGGGCGGTCCTTTTGTGGGGATGATTGGGGAAACCAGGGGTAGGCTGGATACGGAATAGTCGGAGCCTCAAGACAGCCCAAGCGGAAGCCCGCCTGGCTTCTCAGCGAAGCCAGCCCGAAGCCTGCCCGCTCAGAGCCTCCCTCAGCTCTTGCCGAACCACGACCGCTGCTGTCGCCTTTTCGCGTATCGCCCGAAACACGTCCTGAGGGCAATCGCCTTTGAAGGCGGTTAGGGCGCTCCCGACCAGATCCGGTCGATGGGCATCGCTGGTTCCAATGGGGGCGGCCCAAGAAGAAGCTTTTTCCCTGAAAAGCTCAAGGGCTCGCGATGTTTTCTGGTCGCATCCTTTGTGGCCCTCTTGCATCATCATGGTGCCGTTGGCGATCTCGATTCCGTCGATGAGGCCGCTGCCGAAGAGATCCTCGGTGACAACCCTTCGCGAAGTGTCGGAAAAATCCCTCCAGGTGGGATGATTCCAAATCACCACTCCTGGATTGTGTTTCCGATAGGGTCCCACCAAATCGTCGAGATTCATGTTGTCAGGGGGCAGATCCGGCCAGTATCTGCCTTCAAAATGGTCTTCAAAAAGATAGCCGAAATGGTAAGCCCTGCCTCTGAAAAAGGCATTGATTTCCGCTCCCAGGATCAGATAAGGGGACTCTTCCCCCAGGCGGTCCCGCAGGCGCAAACGGACTTCCGCGAAGCGAGCGAGTCCGCCGCTTTTGAGATTAGGCAAATGCTCGGTGACTGCCGCCACATCCAGCCGGGCGTTGACCAAGGCTTCCGCAAGCTCGCTCGGCTGCATTCCGTGGACCCGGCGAGGAGGGATGATATCTGTGTGCAGGTGCAAATCGGCCTGAAAGAGGGGCATGTGAAAGGGGAGAAGGCTAAGGCCTTACTTTAGCGGAATCAGCCGAAAAAAAGAAGTCAAAATGATCTTAATGGAAAACAATCACCTTCGCCTCTCCCTGGCCCATGTCCGTCTCGTGCCAATTGCGCTCGAGATGGAAGATTGACAGTATTGAGGTAAATGATTTAGAGTCATCCCCTTAGCAATATTCATAAATCATGGAAACTCAAGAAAGTTTTAAGATGGAATTCTTGTTACAAAGAGAGAGAATTGAGGAGGCAATAAAAGGAGTTCCTGAAGGTCAAAAGAGAGTGCTCGTGGCAGCTCTGGATGAAATTGAAGGAGTGACAGCCGAAACGCATCAGCTTCAAAAACCAAAATTAGTGGTAGTCTCTGAGGGTGGGGAAGGCGATGGTGAAACACCTGAAAATAAGAAAAAATCCTGCTCACTATTTGCCTTCCTGGCTTTTAAGGAAAGCAGGGAGCTTGTTGCTGCATTATTGGGCAAGTTCTTTTGGGAAAATGTCCCTGTTGATCCTAGCCCTGATCTGATAAATCAGGTGATGAGCGAGGAAGCAATTCTTCTTCCAAGTGCTGATTTCGGAACCCAAAAGATGGTGGTTTTTAATGAAAGGGTAGCTTTTTACTCTGGTGGATTGAATGCTGAAGAAAAAAGGAATATAGAGCAATTCCCCTACCAGCATTTAGGAGGTGTGGTATATTCAAGGAATATCAGCTACGGATCAGCTCGCACCTTCCTTTACGAGGTGTAGTATGTTCAGGGGAGATCAGCCACGGATCAATTCGTACCCTGCCAAAGGAATAGGTCTAACATCCAATCAGCACGGCTTGGTGCATTTTCAATATTCTCCGGACGATAAGCAAAATAGCTCCTCACTCCACCACAATCACTTTCGCTTCGCCCTTGTCCATATCGGTTTCGTGCCAGTCGTGCAGGGCTCCCATCAGCGTGGCGTAAGGGTAGATGAAGTTCTCGCCGCGCCGCGTCCCCACATCGTTGGCAATGAAATGCTCTTCGTCGTAGCCCCGGATCACCATCATGTGGTAGCGTGGGCCTTCGCCGGAATAGAAGGGGTTGCCCAGCTCCTGGCCAGCGAAAGGAGCCACAAGGGCATGGCCTTGGGCCAGCTCCTTTTTCAGCGCTTCAATCGATGGCTTTTCCAGGATGCGAAAGTTCGGATAGGCCAAAAATTCCTTGAGGATGCGGGCGGTCTGCTCCACGGTGCTGTGCTCGTAATCCCCGAAAGTCTGATTCTGCCACTCCACCATCGCCAAAATCTCGCTTTTGAAATCGTCCAGGGAAAGCTCCTTGGAGGTGGCGTAGGCATGAGCCAAAAGCAGGCTGGCCTCCTCGCAGGCCTCCTGCCAGGGCAGGTCCCAGTTCCCCTCCGGCGCCTGGGAATAGAAGGGGATGTCCAGGTTGATCCGGGCAGGAAGGGCTTCGGGCAGCGCAGGCAGGCTTTCTTCCGGGCGCGCGGCTTCCAAGCTGCTCTGCGCAGCCGCAATGCGCTGCTCCAGGGTCAATCGGGTGACTGGCACCTCGGATTTGTAGTCAGATTCTTTGGGGCCGCCGCAAGCGGCCAAGGCGAAAATAGGGAGGATGATGATCAGTTTGCGGAACATGCTAGGCAATTACGAATTACTAATTACGAGTTACGAGTTAAAATTTCAAAATTCCCCACTCTTAACTCGTAATTCTTAACTCTTAACTTTATCTGCGGTCCCCAAAGATCCTGAGCAGCGAAAGGAAAAGATTGATGAAATCCAGGTAGAGCATCAGCGCGCCGCGCACGGCCAGGTTTTGGGATCCATCCGGGTCCATCAGGGCGAACTGCTTCAGCTGCTGATGGTCGTAGGCGGCCAGGCCGGCGAAGATGACCACTCCGCCATAGGTCACCATCCATTCCACCATCGGGCTGGCGAGCCAAAGGTTGAGCAGGGAACCCAGCACGAGGCCGATCACCGACATGAACAGGAAGCTCCCCCAGCCGGAAAGGTCGCGCTGGGTGGCGTAGCCGTACGCGCTCATGGCCCCGAACATGGCCACGGTGACGCCGAAGGCCTTGGCGATGGAAACCGCCGTGTAGGCCAAAATCAGGCCGGAAAAGGTGAAGCCTGTCAGGGCCGCATAGCCCAGGAACAGGGCGACAGCAGCGCCCTGCGAAAGCCGATGGGCCCAGCCCGAAAGGGCGATGACCAGGCTGATCTGCGCCAAAAACAGCACGAAAATCAGGCTTTGGTGGGTCGCGAGGTACTGCATGACTGCTGCCGAATTGGCCGTTTGCCAGGCCACGAAGGTCGTCAGGATCATGGCCGCGGCCATCCATTTGTAGACGCCGGCGAAGAATTCGCTCACGGCCAGGCTTTGGGGTTGCGAAAGGCTGTGGGTTTGCATGAGGAGGTTCGTTAAAAAGATCAATCCCATTGTAGCTCTTTCCCGTCGAGGCTTCAAATTCAACCAGGGGAGCGGCAGCTCGGGCGCATCAAAAAACCCCGAACCATTTGGATTCGGGGCCATTGACCTCCCACCGGAAAGCGGATTAAACCTTATCCGTACAGCATCCTAAGCTATAAAATGCCGCGCTGGTAAGCTCTAACAAATCCAGAGCAAAACCCTTTCCTTTCGGGAAGGGGATTGCTTTGCGGAAGGCAGAAAAATAATGTCCCCATTTTGCCCAAGGTCCCTAAGGTCCTGAGGAAAGCGGAGAGCTTTTCCAACTTCCGAAGCCAATCTTTTTGTTTTTCTCTTGTTTGCCAGGGGCTTAGCTCCATGCTTTGCGCGCCTATTTTCCAACGGAAGCCGGGCTTGTCAGGCGACTGACTCTGCCAAACGGAGCGGGTGGAAGTAGGTTTTGATGCGGAAAGCAAGGGTAAGCGAGAATCGCTTTTTCAGTGAGAGGGGTCCTCCATGGTTTTGTTTGTTTTTGTTTTTCGGCCTAAAAGGGACTTGAAAAGGTGCATGCACTGCTCCGGCATGGCCGAAGCTGTGCACCCAAGGGTTTTGGCCCAAAGGGCAAACTCACATGGGAGGCCGTTCTCACTGACGCCGCTGCTTTCAAAGACCTTCTCGTTCCAGCCGTTCATACTATTATAGCAGAGGATTTTTCAGAAAGCAAGCCTTCATTTTTCGGCAGCCCGATTGACTTTCCTTTTTCAGCCGCTATAATTCCGAGGCCTTTTTCGCCCGAGGCGCCATCGTCTAGCGGCTAGGACGCCGGATTTTCATTCCGGTAACCGGGGTTCGATTCCCCGTGGCGCTACCAGCCTTCGCCCATGCTGCGCTAAAGCTTCGCAGGGCTTCGGCTGGCAGGCCAGCCAATGGCTTCCGACCTTTCCGAGCTCTCCCGACCAGGCTTTGCTTTGCCTTTTCGTGAATCCGCTCATTACACCTGGAATATCCCGCCGTTGTGGGATAACCGGGGTTCTGCCAGCCTTTATCGCAAAGAAAGACCTCTGGCTAGGTCGCTGTTTTGTAAGAAGCGTATTTTTAGGGGGGTGGGGAACATGAGCTTGAGGCTCAGAGGTTCCCCGGGTGCTGGCTAGCAGGTGGCTAGCAAGCGCCGATCTTTCGCGGAGTTGTGACGGCCCAGCAGCTGCCCGAGCGTGGGTGCGTGCCGACTTGGGAGCTTGTAGATGGTGATGCCATAATCCGGCTCAGGCGAGCCGTGACCTCGGAACTCCTCGTTCCGATAGCGCCACACCAGATACTTCACCTCTCTGTAGCCGTGCCGTGCCAATGCTTCGGCGAGACTTTCTCCCTCAGCCTCACTTGGGCCCTCGTGGGAGCCATGACAAACGTGGTATTCGTCGGGCTGGACTTCGAACAGAATGTTGCCATCCTTGTCCAAGGCCCAGAAGCGCCATTCGTAGCAGTAGCTCACAAGATTTCCGCTTGTGGTCTCGTACCCGGCCCTTTGTCGGAGAAGATCCAGGTGAATACGATCCACCTTCACTTCTTGAAACTTGTCCGTATCCGGAACAAGAGTCTTGTTGGCAAGGAATGGGAAATCGGAGAGGAGTTGCGCATTGCTGATGTCGGTCATCTTCGGTATCTCCTTTGCACGTCTCGTGCAAAACTAGGGGGTCATTGTCGGCGTCTCGCCTAAACCCCAAGATTGACGCAGTTGCCTAAGCTGCAGGAAAGGCGCACTATATGCCTCTATTGGGTATACAAAGCGCCTCTCCTGATTTGGCTTTTGACCATCACATGTTCGATGCGAAAGAGCAGTGTCATATGAAACCTTCTCCTTAATTAAAAGAGATGATTTACATTGACATAAATAATATAAAATTTTTTAATAAAAAAATCAACTTTTTTGCCGGAGAAACATTTACACAGACTTGAGCCTGCATTCTTCCAAAACAACCTATTCTATATAATGGCGGAACTGACGGGACTTGAACCCGCGACCTCCCGCGTGACAGGCGGGCGCTCTAACCAACTGAGCTACAGCTCCACAATCGCCTCTGGAAAAGCTTGGGCATTCTAGGGCAGGGCATTGGTTTTGTAAAGCGTAAATCGGTATAGTGCCCCTGCTTTTTAATTCTTAAAAACAAGGCCATGAAAAAGCATCTCGGATTCTTCCAATTCATTCGCGAGCAAGGGGTGGTCGGCTTGGCCATTGGCTTTATTATGGGCGGAGCGGTCAACAAGGTGGTCACGGCCTTGGTGGGGGACATCATCAATCCTTCTATTTCCCTGCTTTTCGGCTCCAGCGGAGGCTTGGCCTCCCTTTCCTTCCGGGGCATTGCCTACGGCCATTTCCTTGCCGCCCTGATCGACTTCCTTATCTTGGCGGCCGTGGTCTACTACTTGTTCAAAGGCCTGCGCTTGGATCGGCTGGACATCAAGAAGCAATAGATGGGTTGCCGCCTGTAGCCACGCGATCAATCGCGTGGCTACAGGCAATCTTAATGCCATATTCTTAAAGAATATTCGAATCTCAGACATTGTTAATGAAAAAAATTACACGGATTTTAGCCATATCGAAAACCCGCTTTGCCTCCACGGTGGAGGGGCGGGTTTTAGTGGTAGCGTCTCAGCGATCCGTTTGGGGTGGAGTGAGACGCCTTTGTTTCAGGTAGGGGTCAGGACTGGAGGCAGTAAAGGTGATTGGGCTGGTTGCAGGCGCAGCCGAAGCCGAACCAGATCGATTGCTGCGGATCATTCGGGTCCCCGCAGTTCCCCAGGTCCTCCGGTGAGTTGGGCTGCCAGTTGTTGCATGCATCCAGGTGGGGCACCTGGCTTTTCGATAGTAATCCGTAGGTCCCCGTCCAGGCAAAAATATTGAGGGGGGCTGCATTGCCATCCTCATCCAGACTGATGGTGCTGGTGACCTGGTTGAGCTTCAGCATGCCCCAGTAGTTCACCCGCAGACCATCCCGCCGGAGGATTTCAGTCTCATCGGTGTAGTCTGGAAACCGGTCGGATGGCGCAGTTTGACCGTCGGCCAGAAGGGTGAGGTACACCCCTGTCAGCCCTGCTTGCCTCGCTGCTGCCTGGCACTTTGCGTCGGCCTCCTCCAGCGAGGAGAAATCAACCCCTGGAATGTATGGCAACGAGGTGATGAAGGCGAGCTTGTACTCGAGCTCGCAACTGCAGCCATCCCAATCCTTGGTGTTGCCGTCGTCGCAGTATTCTTGCCCCTCGTACAACAGGCCGTCGCCGCAGACTGCATTGATGCAGGCGGCGGTGCAGGCGTCGTTGTTTAGGGGGTTGCCGTCGTCGCACTCCTCATCAGCTTCTACGATGCCATTGCCACAAAAGGCTTCGTTCCCGCCGCTATCTCCGGGCAGGTCACTGTTGCCGGGTTCACCATCTCCATCACCGGGATCTTCGTTGCCCTCGTTGGCGCTGCCACCATCACCATCTCCGTTATCGGTGGGGTCACCGTCGCCGGATTCGCTCTCGCTGATGATGGGCCGCGGCGTAGGATCCTCGAAGCAGCCGGTGAAACCGGTGGCAAGGGGCAGCGCGATCAGGGTTTGGAGAACCATCCTCAGAATTTTCATATCGTTTCTCTTTCTCGTGTGTGGCCCAGGGTATGCCTGGATAACGCTGTGATCTACCTGAGTTGTTGAAGGACAGCCTTTGCTCCCTCTCGCTTTTTAAGCGGAGGAAGTGGAGGGCAGAATCGTGTTCATTTAGAAAAATAACTTTTTTTTAATATAGTGTCAAGGTTTTTTCTGCTCCTGGCCTCGGTTGCCGCCTTGAGGCCTGTGAATTCTGCTTGAGCCTTGCTTTCCAATTCCTCCAGCCTGGAAAGATTGCTCGCCAAGTTTTTTGAGGTTAGGAAGATTTTTTCGATCCGCCAAACGCCCAGGCCGCCAATGCTGTCGTCAAAGGCACGGCCAAAAGCAGGGCGCTGCTGCCGGCCAAGGTTCGCACGATCTCTTCCGCGAAGCCTTCGTTGTTCAGAATGACCCACAAGGGCAGGGAGCGGTTCAGGTGGAAAAGCAGCAGCAAGGGGAAGGAGGCTCCCGCATAGGCCAAGGCCAAGGTGTTCACCACGGCGCCAATGTGCTCCCGACCGACCGACATGCCCCGCCGGTACAGCTCCGCAAAGCCCAGGGAGGGGTTGGCCTCCTTCAGCTCCTCCACGGTGGCGGCCTGGGTGGTCGCCACATCGTCCAGCACGCCCAGGGTGCCAATGATGATGCCGCCCAGCAGCAGCCCCTTCAGGTCCAGGTTCGGCAGGTTGGCCAATTGCAGCGAAAAGGCATCCTGGGAGCCTCCTCCTCCCAGCAGGGCCGCTTTCATCATCAGCAAGGCGATGAGGATGGCCGCCCCCACGGCCGCCAGGATTCCAAGAAGGGCCACGGTGGTCCTTTTGCGGAAGCCATGGGCCAGGTACAGCGACACGAAGACGATGGCCAGGGCGCCCAGAAAGCTCACGGCAAAAGGGCTGCGGCCCTGGGCAACGGCCGGAACCATGCCTTTTACGATCACCAAAAGGCTGAAGCCCAGCCCTAGCAGGGCGCGGAGGCCTGTCCTTCCTGACACCAGAATCACCAGGGCCACGAAGGCAGCCAGAAACCAGGCCAAGGCGTTCAGGCGATAGGGCTCGTTGATGTAGTAGTCGACTTCTCCATCCGGCCCTTGGGCCTGGCTCAGGGAGACCTTTTGGCCCACCTGTACTTTTTGGCTCTCCTGCAAATCGAACTGTCCGCCATGGGTGATCAAAATCCTTCTGCCGCCTTCCTTTTCATCCAAAAGGCGCAGGACGACCTCCTGGTAGTCGTTCAGGACGCCCGGGGAGCTCTCGATCTGCCCCTCCCTCTCGATCTTCACCACCACCCCCTTCGCGAAATGCTGTTGCCCCTGCGCCTGGCCATGGGCAAAGCCGGGGGAAAAAGCCAAGAGCATGGCGATGAGGAAAAGCGAGCGCATGGAAAAGCTTTTTAAGCCAAGCCATTCTAGCCCAGATTCAGCCTCGGCTCAATATGCTCAGCGCCTCGCTGGAGTCCCGAAGCCCTGCCTGGCCTCCTCCTGCTTCTTCATCATCTCCTCGGGATTGGTGGTGATGATCTTGTCCTCGTTGTAGCTGGCGATGATCTGGATGGCCACGTGCTTCAGGCCGGCAAAGAAGAGCCCTTGGCCCACATTCGCGTTCATCAGCAGGTACTTCTCTCCTTCGGTGAGGTTGAAGATCTCCTCCAGCTTTTCTATAGCCGTGGGGGACTGCTTGAGCAGGAGCTGCATCGAGGAGTTGGTGATGATGGGCCGGCCGTAGTTGGAGCTCACAAAGTCCTCCACATCCTGCGTGATGGTGGTGATGCCCAGATAGTACTTTCGGGCCCGCTTCACCAGGCCGTACAGGAAGCGCGCGCTGTCCTCGTACTGCATCAGGCTCCAGGCCTCGTCGATGATCAGCAGGCGCTTCTTCAGCGACGAGCGAATCGTGTTCCAGATGTAGTTGAGGATGATGTACATGGCCACCGGACGCAGCGAGTCCTCCAGATCGCGGATGCAGAAGACCGTCAGCCCCGAATTGAAGTTCACGTTCGTCGGCTTGTTGAAGAGCCCCGAATACGTGCCGGTCGTGTATTTCTGGAGCCTTTGGGCCAGCGCATCGGCCCCCTTCATGTTGGAAAGGATGGCGTGCAGGTCCTCCATGGTGGGGGGCTCCACCCGTTCGGGATGTTCCGTTTCCATGGTGATTCCCTTCAGCGAATAGGTGTCCAGCAGGGCCTTGTCCATCAGCCCCTCTTCCTCGGGGGTGAGCTTCCCCAGCATCAGGTTCAGCAGTCCGTGCAGCGTGATGATGTTGGACCGCAGCAGCTCCTTGGGGTCGTCGTCTTCACTGCTGGGCACCGGCAGATCGAAAGGGTTGATGCGCTGGTCGGAATTCAGGGAAACCCTCAAATAGGTGCCGTCCACGGTCTTGGCCAGCTCCTCGTATTCGTTCTCCGGATCGATGATGATCACGTCCGTCCCCACCATCATGGAGCGCAGGATCTCCAGCTTCACCGCATAGGATTTACCGGCTCCGGATTTGGCGAACACCACCGAATTGGCATTTTCCAGGCTGAAGCGGTCGAAAATGATCAGGCTGTCGTTGTGCCGGTTCACGCCGTACAGGATTCCTTCGCTGGAGGTCAGGTCGGCGGAATTGAAAGGGAAGGTGGTGGAGAGGGGATTGGTGTTCATGTTGCGCATCACCTCCAGCTCATCCATAGCCAAGGGCAGGCAGGAGTTGAAACCATGCTCCATTTGCAGGTCGGCGCTTTTGGTCAGCACCAGCTTCCCGCCCAGAGTGCTTTCCAGCCGGGTTTGGGCTCTTTTCAGCTTGTCTTCGGTTTCGGCATACAGGGTAAAGTAGAGGCCGTACTGGAAGAACTTCTCCTCGCCCCTCTGGATGTTCCTGCGCAGCTCTTCGGTATCCTGCAGCGCCGTTTCCAGTTCCGGATTGGACACCAGGCCCTTCTCCTGCTCGATGCGAATGCTGGACTGCAGCTGGGCCACCTTGTTCTTCATGAATTTCATGATCTCCAGGCTGCCGATGGGGTAGATGAACATGGAAATGTCCATGCTCACATCGAAATTGACCACCGGCGAGAGCCAGTTCACCTCCGTGTAGCGAGGATAGGCGTAAACAAAGAAGGTCTTGGCGAAAAGGCCGCTCACCCTGAACTTGTCGTACATGAATTCCATCGACGAAGGTGCGATGAGGTCCCTGATGGTCGCCAGCCCTTCCCGGTAGGCTTTTTCGGCCTCCTGCATTTCCTTGCTGCTGCTTGTGGCGGCTTCCTTTTTTGGCTCAGGAGTTTTCTTTCCTGTTCCTGGAGGGGGGAACAAGGTGTGCTTCAGCCGCTGCATGAAGCTCATTTTTTTTTGGATCGCGGCCGGCTTTTGGGCAAAGACCACTCCTTGTTCGGGGGCGGCAGGCGGGCGGACGCCCTGACTCGCCTCCTCCGCAGGGGCCGGATTTCCCGGAGCGACTGAGGCCAAGGGCTGGCTGCCGCCGGAAAGGTCGATGGGGTTCGGGCCGTTCTTCTGGTCCATGCAAGGGGTCTTTAATCTCCTTATTCTAGCATGCCCAGGCCTTTTTTTCAAGCCATAATCCGCTTCTTCAAGCTGCAATCCTCAAAAAAGCCCCCAGCTCAGGCGGTCGTTTGGAGAATCGCTCAGCGGGCTATTCGCAAACGGCGGTGGGCTGGCAGGTTCCCGCGGATCCTCCGACTTGAGCAGGGATGCAGGAAAGGTCCAGGGCACAAGGATCTTGGTAGGGAACGTAGCTCAATTCACACGCTTCCCCTGATCCAAGGGGCTCCTGGGGAAGCTCGACGCATCTTGTGACCCAGGATCCTTGCTCGTAAGCTCCATCCAGGACGCAATTTCGCTCCACTCCATCCTTTTCGCCGCAATCCTGGGCGCAAGGGTCGCACAGGCAACTGCAGCCGGCATCCAAAGAGGGCACAAAAGCCTCGCCCGATTCCGAACCCTCTGTCCCTGCGCCTGTTTCTGAGGCCTGCGTTTCCGTAGGTGTAATCTCCGCACGGCAGGCTGAGCCAAAAAGAGCCAGGGCAATGGCGCTTCTGACCAAAAAGTCTTGAGACAATGGCCTGGAGGGAGCCTTTCGCATTTTGGAGGGTTAATTTTCGCAATTAACTCTACTCGCAAGTTTATTTTAAGCAAGCGGACGACCTAAGGATTGTCCGAGAAGCAAAAGTCCATTAGGATGAAGGATGTTTTTTGTCGAAGCTTTAATTTAACCATAGCGGCAACTATAAATTCCTAATTATTAACTCCTAATTATTCACTCTCCAATGCTTACGACGATTTCCAAAGCCAACGCCCATGTGGGCCGGCAGGCCACCGTTCAGGGCTGGATGCACAACAAGCGCGGCAGCGGGAAGATCTTCTTCCTGCAATTGCGCGACGGCACTGGCTTCATGCAAGGCGTGGTGACGGAGGAAAGCGCCGGAGCGGAGGGAATGGCCCTGGCCGACAGCCTCACCCTGGAAAGCTCGCTCAAGGTCACCGGGCTCATCACCCAGCACCCCAAGCAGGCGGATGTTTACGAAATGCAGGTGAGCCGGATCGAGATCGTGCAGAGGTGCGAGGAGGAATACCCCATCGGCAAAAAGGAGCATGGGCCGGATTTTCTGCTGGACAACCGCCACCTCTGGCTGCGCTCGGGCAAGCAGTGGGCCATCCAGCGCGTGCGCAACACCATCATCAACGCCACCTACGAATACCTGAACGACCACGATTTCATCAAGATCGACTCCCCCATCCTGACGCCCAACGCCTGCGAGGGGACCACCGAGCTTTTCGAAATGGACTATTTCGACGAAGGCAAGGCCTACCTCAGCCAGAGCGGCCAGCTGTACATCGAGGCCGCCATCATGAGCCATGGGCGCGTGTTCGATTTCGGTCCGGTGTTCCGCGCGGAAAAGAGCAAGACCCGGCGCCACCTGACGGAGTTCTGGATGATGGACGCCGAAATGGCCTTCTGCGACCAGAAGATGAACATGGAGATCCAGGAAGGGCTCATCAAGCACATTGTGAAAAAGGTGCTGGAAAAGAATTCCAAAGAGCTGGCCATTCTGGAGCGCAACGTGGAGCCGCTGAAGAAGGTGCTGGAAAATCCCTTCATCCACAAGACCCATGCCGAGGTCGTGGCGGAGCTGAGGGAAATGGGCTCGAGCATTGCAGCCAACGACGACTTGGGAGCGGAGGACGAGACCCGGCTGACCCAAAAGTACGAGAGCCCCATTTTCGTGGAGAAGTACCCGGCCGAGGTGAAGGCCTTCTACATGAAGCGCGACCCGGAAAACCCGAAAGTGGCCCTCTGCGCCGATCTGCTGGCGCCCGAAGGCTACGGAGAGATCATTGGCGGCAGCCAGCGCGAGGACGACTACCAGGTGCTGCTGGACCGCATCAAAGAGCATGGCCTGGATCCAGCGGTGTTCAGCTGGTACTTGGATCTGCGCAAATACGGCAGCGTTCCCCACAGCGGCTTCGGCTACGGGCTGGAGCGCATCACAGGCTGGCTCACAGGCATCCACCACATCCGCGAGACTATTCCTTTCCCCCGGATGATCAGCCGGATAAGGCCTTGAGGCGGTTCAAAGCCTAACAGCTCCATGAAGACCTCAGCAAAGAAAACTGGTTCTTGACCCCACCCCCTTGTTTTACTTTCTCTGTGTCCTTTCGATGCTTGGCTATAGCCTGCAAAACACACTTTTAGGGCATTTTTCACGAAAAATCGATCCACTGGAAACAACAGTTTGCCGTAATCTTTCCTTCATCGTCACTCTCTCTCCGCTCCTTCTCTTTTCCGATTTCTCCAAAATTGCAGCTGTTTTTCATTATTGGCCGCAGCTTTTGCTCATGAGTTTCACGACCATGCTGGGTTTATGGGGGATGTTTTTTTCTTTTCGTTATTTGCCCATTGGCATTGCCAGCTCCCTTCGCAATGCTGCAGCAACTGTTTTTGTCACCTTGCTGTCTTATCTTATTTTAAGAGAGACCCTTTCCGCTACGACCATTTTTCTTATTGCGCTGGCTATTGCTTCCACAGTGTTTTTGGGATCACAAAAAAATCCCATGCCCCATTTGAAGGAAAAAACGCTCATCGGCATTGTGATTTTAGGCCTCACGGCCTTCCCTGCCGCAGCTTCTACTTTCACAGCTGCCTGGCTTTCTCGGCAGGTAGACCCTTTTGTAGCAGGTTATTTTTGGGAAGTTTCGGTGGGTGCAGCCGCCCTGATCGCTATTGCCCTTCGTTCGCTGCTAATGAAAAAACGCCTTAAGTGGATCGGATTTAGGCAGGCTGGAACAATTGCTCTGGCAGCTTGGCCCACTTTGATTGGAACTGGGGCGTTTGTTCTAGCTGCTGCGCGCGGGCCCGTGGCCATTGTTGCCACTATTGATCTTTTTTCTGTGGTCGTTTCGACTTTTATTGCCCATTTATTTTTTCAGGAGAAACTGAGCATGAAGCAGTGGATGGGGATGGGTTTGGTGGTGGCGGTATTGGCGAGCTTGAGGTTTGTCTGATTACAAGGCCTTCTCCACACCGACAAAATTCAAAGAACAAGAATTCCATTCGGCATCATGGGCAGCATAAGACATGTTACTTGTAGATTTTCTTCGAGCCGCTATGGCCGCCAATGTCTAGAACATCTAGTATAACTGCCGCTTCAGCATTAAAATCCCAGATCAACCTAATATTTTCTGTGATCCACGAGCTATAAGCCCGACCATACAGTTTAGTTTCAACCTTATGCGTTTTGAGGCTTGAATGAAATGGATCGCAAGCGAGAACATCGATTGCTTTATGCAATTTATTTTTGAAATCTTGATTTTTCTTCAAGAGCTTTTTCGCCTTCTTGAAAAAAAGAACAGAAAAATTCAGGCCGTATTTTTTATCCATATTGCTCTATCAGTTTTTCTAAATCCAGCTCCTCATCGGAACGAACAGTGACATAATCCCCCCGTTTGATTGCCTCTCTGCCCTCCCTTATTGCTATTTCCTCCTCAGGGGTAGCTTGCCTAGTAGGTATATGACGGTCTGTATAATATTTTGAAATGATCATTTTGATGATCTCTGTATCATCCAGTAAAGGGAAATCAAAGCGAATTTTATTCAGAATATAAGCGAGCTGATTGGTCTTTTGAAGGCGAATAGTGCTCATAATGGATGATTAAAGGCTCCTAAAGACATTTTAGCACAAAAAAGATAAGGCTTAAAGCTTATGAAAGGACTGGTGTTAAAAGTAATCCCTTGGCCCCTGTTCGGATCCCCTGACTACAATCGCACCCATGAGCGCATCACGAATCGTTAGGCCATCCTTTGCGGCCATTTTGTAAAACCTGGCATACTGATTCCCTCTCATTGCCTCTTCTTTCCACTCCTCCTCTGTCAAAGGCCTCAGCATTCTCTCGTCATAAATAAAGACGACGAAGTCAGAAAATCCATTGCCGGCACACTCAAATCCTTCATCTATATACTCATCGACCTTCTCCGTGCCCACCCAAACCCTTTCATTAGCCTCTCTATCATCCCGTCCTCCTCTCATTTGGGCTTCTTGCAGGATTTCATCAGCACTGGAACCATGGTCCCTTAGGGGCTTGACTACCCGAAAGGTGGGTTTAAAACCCCCTTCTTCGCCCAGCTTGCCCGCTGCGATTCCTATTTTTTCCAAAAGGAGGCGAAAGGAGGCTTCGTGTTCTGGATCTATCTTAGGCCTAGGCTTGGGTCTGGGGTACCCTATCTCGTGCTTTGTTTCGAAGAAGACATCGGGGTCTCTAAATAAATGGAGCAAGTCTCCCGTTCGACTATCTCCAAAAATCAATGCTGCCTGATTCCAGGAAAGATCTACCCGAGGTATTGAATTGCATCTGTGCAATAGCAGGTCGAACCCCCTTCTTCTGTTGTCCCGAACCAAATCGCCTACACCCTCAAAAGGCCTTTCTTGCTCTTTCTGGGCAGGCGGTACGCCCTTCTGTTCCACCACTATCAGAGGATTTTTGAGCACCTCAGGACCCCTTCTTATTTCTGGCCCTAAATCGCCTTGCGCCGTTTCTGCCATGCAATAAACCGTTAATCTTTTATTGATTCATTTTAACATGAAAATTATAAAATAACAAGCTTGCGGGGCGTATCGACAGTTCGGCCCTAGGCACATCCCATGGGGCCGGTTCATTAAGTAGGTCCTTTTTAAATGCAGCGTCTTATTTCAAATATTGCCTCAGCCGATACAGAAAATGCCAAAAGGGACGGATGGTCAGCTCGACGGCTTTGGGGTAATTGACGACTCTTCCTCCGAATTTCTTCTTGAAATCCGTCACCCCCGCCCAGGGGTGGTTTTCGGCGTCCTCCGGTGCGATGCCCAAAAAATCGTAGAATCGGCAGCCCCGCTTTTTGGCCTCTCGCATCGCTTCCCACTGGATCAGGTAGGGCGCCATCAAAGGACGGTGCGCATGATCGGAGGCTCCGTAATAATAAATGGCGCAATCGCCCAAATAGACAAAAAGGCCTCCGGCGATAGCCTTGCCTTGGTGGTAAGCCATCAGGAGCTGGGCGTGATCGCCAAGGGATTCGAGCATCGCATGGTAGTAGCGTTGCGGATGAATTCCAAACCCGTCGCGCCCCCCGGTCTGGACTAGAATTCCATGAAACGCCTCCACTTCGTCAGTAGGCCTCACCTCCACCCCGTTCTTTTGGGCCACCCGAATGTTGTAGCGCCCCTTGGGCTTCATTTGCTTTAAAATCTCTTCTTCCGGAACAGTCAAATCAATGACCAGTGAGGTTTCCGGCTGATGATCCTTATCGGCGACTCGTAACTCATAATTATTAACTCTTAACTCTTCATAGGGTGACATTCTCACAAAAATTGCTTTCTCCTTTCTGGCCAGCGCTTTGATTTTCTCCATCAGCTCCGGCAAATCATCCTCGGATTCGAAAAGCGGTCCGCGCGGCACCTCAAGCCAGCACAGGCCCAACGGCAAAGCGTGGCGGATCAGCAGCGCATCCGCCCCCTTCGCCCGCACGAAGAATGTTTTTCGGCCTACAGACTCCTGAAATTCAGCCCACAAAGGGTGCTGCCACAGGCTTCTGTAAGGATAACTGTGCCACCTGATTTGATGAGTTTCATTCTTCATATCAATAAATATCATCATGCTTTCCGATGCCGACCAACAGTATGCCTTCCTTTTGATAGCGAAAAACAACTCTTACGTCCGAATCCAAGGAAAATGCCCACGACCCGTTTAGATCGCCCGAAAGCTTATGAATCTTCAAATGCAAGGGGCGTAATTCGGCTGCTAGTGCCTGGATGGCATTTTTGAAAAGAAGATCGATTTCAGGGTGCTTTTTGATCAATTTGAAATAACTCCGATGAAAAAGATTCGTCGCATCTATGTTGATCATAGTTCTCCTTTGGGCTTTTTATTTAAGGAATTCATAAGAGCGTCCACCGTCTTAAAGGGGCCTATTCCGCCATTCTTCTCATAATCCCCAAGAGACGCCTTAATTTCATCCACAAATTTTTCACGTTTTAAGAGCTTAATTTCAGCATGCAAACTTTCCAGTTCTTCGGTGGAGATAAAAGCTGCAGAAACTTTGGAGTTTACAAAGATGGGAATCACTTTCTCCTTTTTCAATCGCTTCAAAATGGATTTTGGGTCTCGGCGCATTTGCGTGGTGGTGACCGGCTGAGTAATAAATGCCATTTTTTTGCATTAAAAAATATATGACAAAATTATTATAATTTATGCCAAAAATAATGTCAAAATTATCCAATTTATTTATAGGCAAAAATGGACAAATAAAGGCTAAAAAGCTAAAATACAGCCACTAGCACGCCCCTTAACAACTAAGCCCCCTTACCATGGTCACCAAGCGGCAGAACTTGGCTGTATTGATCTCCGTTGCTGTTTTGGCCATTGGCGGAATGACTGCCGTATTGTGGAAAGGCGGTGGAGCAAGAAACCCGGGAATCTGGCCCCCTCAGACCCCCCACGAAGAAGGGGGGCGGGAATTTTCAGGAACCCAAAAAGTAGGCCCCAACGCCGAGCTGCGACTGGGCTTTGGGCAGAAGATGGATCCTGCGAGCGTTTCGGAAAATCTGGAGTGGCCGGAAGGCCTGAAGGGAGAGACGCGCTGGGAGGAGAATGTGATGGTGCTGAAGCCGGAAAAGCCCCTGGAGGAAGGGAGGGAGTATGTGTTCAGCATAGCCCCCCAAGCCCGAACTGCCAGCGGCGCTCCGCTGAACCAGCCGATGGAATTCCGCTTCATGGTCAGCGGCCCCCCTGCGCTGAGTGCCCACTACCCCTTGGCGGACGCCAAGGGGGTCGAGCCGGAAACGCCCATACGTCTGATTTTCGACCGCCCCATGGTTCCCTTGGGGGTTTTGCAGGGAAGCGGCGCAATCGGGGGTTTCGCCGACTGGCCCGTGACCTTCCAGCCTCCGCTGGCGGGAACCTGGCGCTGGCTGGGAACCTCTGCGGCAGAATTCACCCCGCATCAGCCGCTGAAGCGGGCCACTGCCTACACCGTAAAAGTGCCGGCCGGCCTGATCAGCTTGAGCCAGGAACGCACGCAGGAGGAGCAGGAGTGGCAGTTCAGCACCGCCCGACCGGAAGCGATGGGAGTCGAGCCTTTCAGCGAAGGCTTCGATAAGGCTGGCCCCAAGCAGAAAATTACCCTCAATTTCAATCAGGAGATGGACCTGGAAAAGGCCAAGCCCAAAATCCGCCTGATGCAGATAGAGGGCAAGAAGGCCAAGAAGGAGGTAGCCAAGGAAATCGCTTTTTCCCTAGCCTATGGGCAGGAGGAAAATGAAGCAGGCGAAAGGACCTCCCGAAAAGACAAGCTGACGCTCACGCCGAACCAGCCCCTGCCCTTGGACAGCCCCTACAAGCTCGAGGTCGAGGCGGGCCTGATGGGGGCGGAGGGGGAGCTGGGAACGGAGAAGCCTTTCCACTACAATTTCCTCACTGTGGGGGAGCTGAAAGTGGAGAAAGCGGAGCGGAGCAACTGGGGCTCGCTCGAAATTGAATTCTCCAATCCCGTGGAGGACGAGAAGCTGGCCGAGAAAATCTCGATCAGCCCGGCCGTGGAGGGCTGGGAAGAGCTGGAGATGAAGACCAATCGCTGGAGCGGCCATCGGGCGCTGCAGCTGAGCCCGGAGCTGAAGCCCAGCACCCGCTACACGCTGAGCATCTCCAATGCGTTCGCCGACCGCTTCGGCCAAAAGATGAAAGAGCCTTTCTCTTTCTCTTTCCAGACGCCTGCTCTGGAGCCAAGGCTGGAGATCCTGAGCGAGGGGGAATTCGGCATCCTGGAGGCGGGAAAGCCGGCCGTGTATTCCCTCAAGAGCGTGAACATAGCCACTATCGAAGCTCAGCTGGCCCCCTTGCCGCTGGCGGACTTCATCGCCCTGCAGAAAAACGGAAGGGGCAGCTGGAGCGCCGCCTTGGACTTCTCCAAGCTTGCGGGGGCCAAATCCCTTTCCGTGGCAGCCCTCAACAAACTAAACCAAGGGGAGGTGAACAACCTGGACATGGAGAAGATGCTGGGCGCCCCTCTCCAGCCGGGCCTCTATGCTCTGCGGATCAGTTCCCCGCAATTCGTGCGCGAAGTGGAGGGGAAGAATGAGCCGGTGAAGCTGGATCAGGTCTTCGCCCTCACCCGAACAGCGCTCACGCTCAAGTATTCGGCCACCAAGGCCCTGGTCTGGGCTGTGGACATGAAGACCGGCGAACCGGCGGCCCAGGCCGACATCAAATTCCATGCCGCAGACGGAACCGTGAAGCTGCAGGGCCGGACCGACAAGGATGGCTTCTTCGAATCGCCCCTGGACCTGGATGACTTTGTTCAGGGGGACGATCGCTATTCCCCTTTGTTCTGGGTGACGTCCGAATGGAAGGGGGACTTCAGCTTTGTGGGAAGCCGATGGGGCGAGGGGTTCCGGGCCTGGAATTTCGGGATGAATGAGGATTTCCAATCCCAGAAGGAGCCCTATCGCCTGGACAGCTACCTGTACACCGAGCGCGAGCTCTACCGGGCCGGAGACACCGTGCATTTCAAGGCCATTGCCCGCCTGCGGGACAAGGAAGGGCAGATCCGGATGCCCAAGGAAGGCAGCAAGGCCCGGCTGCAGGTGAGCGACGCCCGGGGCAACCAGATCATGGACAAGGAGCTGGAGATGAGCTCTTATGGCAGCGTGACGGGGGACATCCCTATTGATCCCGGCGCGCCTCTAGGATCGTACGAGATGCGCCTCCAGGTGCTGCCGGAAAACGAAATCAGCAACGGCTACACAGGCCATTCCTTCCGGGTGGCCGCCTTCCGCAAGCCGGAATCGGAGCTGGAGGCGACCCCAAAACAAGAGGGCTATTTCTCCGGCCAGACCCTGGAATTCGATCTGAAGGGGGCTTACTTCTTCGGCGCTCCCATGTCCGGAGCGGAAATGAGCTGGGTCGCCCAATCGGAAAGCTATTGGTTCAACCGCTACACCGACGGCTGGTATTCCTTCGCCTTGGAGGACGACTGGTGCTGGGAAGGCTGCAGCGGCGAAAAGAGCCTGATTGGCCAAGGCAGCGGCACGCTGGATGAGAAAGGCGAAGCCCATGTGAGCTTTCCTTTCGATCTGGACGACAAACCCTTGAGCCAAATCGCTACCCTGGAGGCCACGGTGACGGACCAGAACAATCAAAGCGTGAGCGTGCAGGCGAGCGTGCCGGTGCACAAGGCGCAGGTTTACGTGGGCATCCGCTCCCAGGAATACGCCGTGCAGCCCCATTCCGAGGCGCTTTTCGACCTGGTGACGGTAGACACTCAGGGCCAGCCCGTGGGCGGCCGGACCGTGACTGTGGAGCTGATGAAGCGGGAGTGGAACACAGTGAAGAAAAAAAGCGTGGACGGCCGCTACTACTACGACAACGAAGCCAAGGACACTGCCATCGCCAGCCAGACGGTGACCAGCGGAAAGGATGGAAAGGCCGTCGCCCGGATCAAGGTGCAGGGGGGCGGAAGCTACCGAGTGGTGGCCCAGGCCAAGGATGAGCAAGGCCGAATAGCCCGCTCGGCTGCTTCGCTCTATGCCTTTTCCAGCGACTATGTGAACTGGCCCCACAGCAACAATGATCGCATCGAGGTGCTGGCGGACAAGCCCGAATACGCCGTGGGCGACACGGCCAAGCTGCTGATCAAAAGCCCCTACCAAGGCGAGAGCGTGAAGGCCCTGATCACTGTGGAGAAGGAGAGTGTGATTCGCAAAATGGTCATCCCTGTGCTGAGCAACGCCCAGCCTTTCGAGATCCAGATCACGCCCGACCTGGCCCCCAATGCTTACGTGTCGGCAATCATCATCAAGCCGCGCGACGGCCAGACTTTCGACGAGAACGGAACAGACACCGGCATGCCCGGGCTGAAGGTGGGCTACGCCCAGCTGAAGGTGGAGACCAGCCGCAAACGCCTGGACCTGAAGCTTTCGACCGACAAGAAGAATTACCGCCCCGGGGAAACCGTGCAGGTGAGCCTGAAGGCTGCGGATTGGGAGGGCAGGCCCGTCCAGGCCGAAATTTCGCTGGGCGTGGTGGATCTGAGCCTCATTTCGCTGCTGGGCTTCACCTTGCCTGATCCGATCAAGGCCTTCTACCAGAACCGCGGCTTGGGCGTGCGCACTGCCGAAATGCTGAGCCTGCTGGTGGAGACCTTCAAGCCGGGGGCCAAGGGCGGAGGCGGAGGCGATGCGGAAGGGGATTCACGCAAGGATTTCAAAGACACGGCCTTCTGGGCTCCCAGCCTGGTGACGGATAAGAAGGGGGAGGCTGAGACCTCCTTCAAACTTCCTGATAATCTGACCACCTGGCAGCTGCTGGCCATCGGCCAGACGCAGGGCCACCTGTACGGGGCAGCGGTGGCCGAGATCATTGAAAACAAAGAGGTGATCCTGAGGCCGGCGCTTCCTCGCTTCGCCGTGATGGGCGACCGCATCGAAGCCGGGGCGATCGTGCACAATTTCCTCGGCCAATCGCAGACGTTTGCTGTGAGCCTGGAAGGCTCAGGCTTCACCGGGGGATCCGAAACGAAAAAAGTCACCGTCAAGCCCCAGGAGCAGAAGAAGCTGGTCTTCCCGATCACGGTGACGGACCGCAAGAGCCTGACCCTGCACTTCAAGGCAGAAGGGCCAGGCGGCTCGGACGAAGTGGAGCTGACCCTGCCCGTGCACCTTTTCGCCACCCCCCAATCGGTGGCCACCTTCGGCGTGACCGAAGGAGCGGCTCAGGAGCAGGTTTACCTGCCGGCCGCCAAGGAGGCCTTGGAGGGCAGCCTGACTGCCATGATCTCGCCCACGGTGGCCGTGGGCCTGCCCGAGGGGCTGGAGTACCTGAGGGAATACCCTTACGGCTGCTCCGAGCAGATCCTCTCCGGATTCCTGGGCAATCTGGCCTTGGCCGAATTGGGCGAATTGCCCGGCTTCGATCTGCCGGACCGGGCCGCTCTGGAGAAGCAGATCGTTTCCACCCTGGAAAAGCTCTACACCTTCCAGCGCAGCGATGGAGGCTTCGGCTACTGGCCAGGAAGCCTGAAAAGCTTCCCTTACCTTTCGGCCTACATCGCCTACGCCCTGGACATGACCGAGAAGTCAGGCTACCCCGTGGACGATCGAGTGATGTCACGAACGGTGTCTTACCTGAAGGGCCAGCTGCGGAGGCAGAACCTGGAGGACGAGATCGACCTGACGACCAGGGCCTACATGCTGTACGTGCTGGCGCAGACGGGCCAGGGGGACGAAAGCCTGGCCAACAACCTGTACGAGCGGCGCGATCAGCTGCCTGTCTTCGCCAAAAGCTACCTGGCCATGAGCTATGCGCCTGAAAGCAAAAAGGCCCAGGCCCTGGCCAAGGAGCTGTTGGGCGAAATCAAGATCAGCGCGCGCGGAGCGCACTTCGAGGAGCGCAGCCAAAGCCAATGGCGCTGGGCCATGGGCAGCAACCAGAACACCACGGCGCTGGCCCTGCAGGCCATGGTGCGCATCCTGCCTGCCAACGAGCAGCTGCCCAAGGTGGTCCGCCACATGCTTAGCGTCCGGCAAAACGGCCATTGGGACAGCACGCAGTCCACGCTGAACAGCCTCTTTGCCCTGCGGGACTACCTGAAGGCGACCGGAGAGCTGGAGGCCGACTTCCAGGCCACTGTCTCGCTGGATGGCCAGGAGCTGATCCGCGCCGACTTCGACGAGAACAATGTGCTGACCCGCCAGAGCGTGACCAAAGCCTTCGACGAGTTCCGCCGCGAAGCCTTCCTTCCGCTGAGCGTGGAGAAGCAGGGCGAAGGCCGGCTGTACTACGAGCTGAAAATGGATTACCTGCTCACGCTCGACCGCCTGGAGGCGATCTCCCAGGGCATGGGCATTCAGCGGAGCATGAGCAGCCTGGAAGGGAAAGCAGTGCAGCCCGGCAGGCTGAAGGCCGGGGAGACCTACAGGATCGGCCTGACGATCACTGTTCCGGAGGACAGGCATTTCGTGGCCGTCAGCAGCCCCTTGCCTGCCGGCCTGGAGCCGCTGGACTTCAGCTTCAAGACGACCCAAGCCTCCCTGGGCGAGGCGCTGGAGACCGGAGAATCTGAGGAGCCCTGGAGGGACGAATCCTGGCGCTTCAACCACATCGAATTCCGGGATGATGCCGTGCTGCTCTTTGCCGACCAGCTGCCCGCCGGCGTGTACCGCTACGACTACCTGGTCCGCGCGACCACCCCGGGCCGCTTCCGCTACCGCCCGGCCCATGCGGAGGAGATGTACTTCCCCGAGAACTTCGGCCAAACCGACGGGAATTGGGTGGAGGTGAAGGAATGAGATGATTTTCTGCGAAAAAGGCAAGGCCGCAAGATGAAAAGCTGGAGCAGGTTTCAAACCTGCTCCAGCTGGCATCCCGGGAGACCCGGGGAGACCTTCGAAAGAGCGGGCTTTCCCTTGACTTTGAAGCGAAATATATTACTATGAGCTCCTCCCTACGGGGATTCTCGTGCCCGCATTCCGCGGAGCACGAAAATCATCCTCAAGGGAATGGTCTTTACAGCGAGCGGAAGCTCGCACAGCATAGGAGAGAAAAGTCATGAGCACCAAAATTCATGAGGCAGATGTCGACGTCGATAAGATCATTGATGGTCTGACCAAGGCTGGGGGCGGCAACTGCTGCGGTATCCTCCGGCAATTTGTCGAGAATGGGGTGGATGCCGAGGCGGGACGGATTGATATCTGGATAGAAGGCAGGAACACGGCCGAAGGCCGTATCTGGATCACAGACAATGGGAATGGCTTTAGCAGCGAAGGAATTTCATCCTTTTTTTCGCTGCTTCTGAGCTCCAAGGTCGACAAAGGGAACATCAGGCAGCAGGGGGTGATCGGACAGCATGGCTCTGGCCGACTGTTCGCTTTGAGTCTGGGGGGCAGGTTGACGGTCTACACGCGTTCGAGCGATTTCCCAGGGCTGCACACCTTCTTCATCACCAAAGAGAATCTGGCGAAACTCCTCAGGAGGGAGCAATTCCGCTTCAGTTCGAAGGAAGCAGTCCGGCCCGATTGGCTGATGATGGAAAGGGGTCACGGATCGACGGTGGTGATCAGTGAGATCAGGGACTGGAGGAGGGTTCCAACGCTCAAAAGGATCCGAACCGAACTCACCAGGTACCTTAGCCCCTCGATCGCAAAAAAGGTCTGGGTCAACGGAGAGCCTCTGCCAAAAAGGGAGATCCTTGGCGAAGTCATCGAGGAAACGATTGCAGTGGACTACCTGCCTGGAAAGCAGCACTTGATGCTCTACGCTCCGGCCCATCGATCCCCTGGAGAAGAAGTCATGCTGGGGGGGATGAATCCCATTTGCGCCCTCTTGGCATTCTACAAGGAATTGGAGGGAGCCGATGCGGACATGGTTCCCTTGTCCTTGCTGGATCGGTCTGTCTTGGGGCACATCCTGATTCCGGGCCTGAACGAGTTCCGAGGCCCATCTTCCAATGAGCTGGATCCGGACTTCTACCAAGACAAAGGCGCGCGCTTGCGCCAAGCAGTCTTGCGCTTCTTGCACGAGGAAGTCGGCCCTCGCCTGAGGAAGCTTCAGGGGAAAAAAAGGAGTGAGCGTGATCGGGAGAGGGATCGAGAGATCCTGGAATGGGTCGCAGGCACATTTCCGGTTGCGCCGGATCCGGAAGTCAAAGGAGGCAGCCGGGGTAGTGCTGGAGGAGGCTCGCCTCCTTCGAAGCCAGGCGGAAACGGCGGAGGGCGAAAAAAGCCGAGGTTGAAGCTCAACACCTACAGCGTGACCCTGGAATGCGGTCAGAATTTCCAGTTCGAAGTGGACACCGGAGGAACTTCGGGCCATTTCGTTTGGAATGCCAGCGAAGCGGGCGGTGCGATCAAATCGATGGGAAAGGCGGTCAAGGCAACCTACTCGGCAGGCGAGAAGCCAGGGCGCTTCACGCTCAAGGTGTACGACAAAAACAACACCGAACTGAGCGCCATCATCCACATTCGGATCGTAGAAAAAGGAATCGTATCCATCACTCCTTTGCACGTCGAGGTGCGGCAAGGCGAAAAGCAGCGTCTCGAGCTGCTTGACCCAGGAGGACGGATCAAGAATCCTCAGTGGACGATCGAAGGAGGCAAAGGCCTGAGCCTGAGGGTCCATACGGGCGGCAAGTCTGCCGACCTCAGCGTCGATCAGGAGGCTGAACTGGGCGAAAGGCGAGTGTGGGTAACTGGCGAAGATGGAAACGTGCTGGAAGCCGTGGTGGAAGTGACGGAAATGCCTCAAGGCGAAGGGCTCTACATCCGCCTCGAAGACAGGATCTACCGAGTGGAAGTCTCTAGCCATGCTCTGCCCGATGTGGCCGAAGCCATCCCTCCGGCCAGGGCGAAAAAATGGGGCCGAATGAAAATCGACCCCAGGGCACCCTGGCTGCAGCAAGCCAAAAAAGGGAAAATGGATCTGAATCCGCTGATCACCTTCATCCTGCTGGCGCACCTGCGTCAAGGAGGGGAAGAGGGTGCTGAAAACACCACCCATCGACTGAAGGAGCTGATGAGCTCTCTCCACGAGGCCAAAAAACCCGGCTGAGCTGAAAACGCTCGCTACACAAAACCCGCCCTTCGCTTGACGAAGGAGCGGGTTTTTCTTTGTGGATGCTTCAATTTCTATCTTCGACTCTCTTTTTCTGACGATTTATTTCATGCCTTTTCGAAACTACCCTTTGCAGATTGATTAAATCATTCTGCGATAAGAGTATTGCCGGCCCAGCCAGACCCAAAAAATGCTCCGCCGAATCAGAAGCCACAAAAACACTAAATGAAGATCCTGCCCTTGTCTTAAAGCCAGAAGTAAAATGAACCACTGGTCTTGTCACAGAAGCCCTCGCCGGTTTTGAAACCTTGCCTTTCGCTTGAACAAAAGTCCCCATAGAAATCAGGTCTTTTTCTAGAAGAGCGGTGATTTTATCCTCTTTGGCTTCGTCGGGGTATTCAGAGAAAACATGCAGAGATTCCACCATCATCAAAGCCAAAGCTTTGGCAGTTCGGCCCATGAGCTTGTAGTTTTCATCAATCTTCGTCAGAGCGGTCAGGACAGCCACGGCATACAATCCCGCCCGGCTGCATCGCAGGGTTTCGCCATTCCATTCTATTTCAAGCACCTCCTCCAGGCCCTTCCCCACTTCTGCGACAGACTGTCCAGGGCTTTGCGCAAGCGATTCTGGGCGCTCTGCCTTTGGCCCTGGAGCGACTGCCTCCATAGCTGCCTTCATATGTGCTTGAGCCAGGCTTTGAATGTCACGAGGCAATTCATCCACCCTCTCTCCCAAATCCGAAACGGATTCTCTTTGCTTTGCAATGTCAGTCAAAAATTCTCCCAGATCCGAAACCAGCTTGTCATTGGGCTCCAGCCACGCCTGCTGCTCGGGCGCAAAAAGGGCGGTCAAATCGTGGATGCCCAATTTGGCTCTCAGGCGCCCAGGATAAGCATTTCCTGTTCGGATCTGAGCGGCCAAGGCCGAAATTTCTTCCTCAAGCACATCCATTTTTTGGCCAAGCTTCTCCAGTTCCCTCCACACGCCTTCGAGCCTTCGGAAAGCCAGCAGGAAGGCCTCCAGCGTTTCCGAATCCTTATTAGAGCAAGCTCCTGCACTAACGATTCGGTGAACGGCGGACTGGTTGGCTGAAATGCTGGTGAGCAGATCATCGGCTTCATCGCACAGATCCTGGCCCGTCTTCAAGACCTCTTCATGGCGCCTCTGCAGGTCGTCCATTGTTTCCTGCGAGGGGTGGCTCATGGCATGGTGCTGGGCCAGCTCTCTCTCCCAAATGGCCATTCTTTCGAGCAAAAAGCGCAGCCTTCGGGCCACACGGGCTCTCGCCTCAAGGCCTTCTATCTGGGCCGTCAGCAGCTCGATGGGCCCCTGCGGATCAAAAGGAGCAGCGGCGGGGGTGGGCAGGGGGGCTGCCGTCGGCAAAGCGGCTGCAAAAGCCCCACCCCCCCTTTCCTGCCCCTCCATACCCAAGGCAAGCGAAGAGGCCGCGGAGCCTCCAGAAAGGCCAAGGAGCATCAGGTGCTCTGGAATCTGGGCCAAAGATGATACAGGCTCAGCTGTTTCAACGACAACTTCATGCGAAGGTTGGTTTGGCGTAGCGGCAGCCGCCTCCTCTGAAGACAGGCCTGGCGCGGCGGCTTCCGCAATAACTTCTTCGTCGGGGTCCGGCTCCAAGGCCTGGGCTTCCGGAATCAAAGGCCTAGGGGCGGATTGCAATCCGCCCCTAGGCCGGTCGCTCGTCCAATCCCCAATTGCAGCCTCAGCTTCCGGTGCCGAAGCTTCCTCAGGAGTCTTGCCCTCCGTATGGACACCTGCAACAGTTTCATTGGCCTCTTCCGCCTCTTCAGCAGGCTCAAGCTCATCCTCTCCGGGCGCGGCAGCTTCTGCAAGAACTTCTTCGTCGGGGTCCGGCCCCAACGGCTGGGCTTCAGGGGTCGAAGGCCTAGGGGCTGGCAGGGGCTTGCCTTGGGCCAAAAGCTCGATTGCACCCAAAAACCGCTCAATTTCTTCAAGAAAAAAATCATAGACCGTATTTGGCCCTCTTTCGTTCGCATAAACAGGAATGGCATTCCAATCGAGAGCGTTTACGGAGGCCAGGCGCCGCCCTGCGGCGACATCAAACCTTGAAAGTTCGTAGAAATCCCTTCCATTTATAGACAGCAGGCTGGTCATCAGGGCCTGCGCAGCCTTTTCAAGGAAGCTTTTTTCAGCCTCTCTTCTTTCTTGAAGCTGGACGAAAGCCGCCCCATAGCGCCCTGAAAGAAAAAAGGATGAACTCAGGAGCCGGCTGCCGATCTTATCCAGGAGAACGGTCGCCAGAAAGTGAGGTCTGACTCTTTTTTCCTCCGAACCTAAAAGGATTGCCAGCCTTTGGCCAACAGGAGAATCTGTCTGTTGGGCCAGAGCCTGAATCAGGCGAGGCATGGCTTCCGTAAAACAAGAAACCATCTCTTGAAAATGCATTTTCGCCTCGAGGGAAAGGGGGGCGAACCGACTTTCTGCATCAGCTGACTTTCTCTTAAAATCAGAAACAGCAGTTCTGTCCTCTATTCTTGCTATCCTGCCCCTAGCCTCCTGCCCAGCTTGCTCGCGGACCATGGTATCGATCCAGTCTTCGTAACCATTGGCGTTCAGGGAGAGGAAGAGGTTGGGGGCGAGGGCGAGATAATCACCCGCTGATTCGACGGCCTCCAAATCCTCCAGCACCTTGTCCAGCACTTCGTTTCTGAAAAGCTGGGCCAAGCGAGGCCGATCGATGGCGAAGCCGGAAAGCCTTTCGGAATAGGCCATCCAAAAGTAGTCGTCCTCCGGATGCTCCTCCAAGGCGCTCAGCGCCGCTTGACGGGCATGCTCCTGAAATTGGGCAAACAGGCCCTTCAAGGCCGCCACATCCTCCGGCGCGAAAGGACCCTGCTCCAGCTCACCCTCTACAGCGGCAAAAAAATCCCCCGCATACCGCCTGGCCAGGAGCGCCGCTCCCTCAGCCAGCATTTCCGGAATTCGATCCTCTGGGACACTTAAGGCGTCGGCCACTGTCTGCGGAGGTTCAGGCTCAGAATCATTCGTTTCGCTATCCCCCGACGCTTCATTCACTTCAGGCCCATCCGATTCGCCCCCCTCCTTATCGTCACTCAACCTCGAGAATCTTCTCCTCAACTTTTCAATCTCCTTCTTGACTGCCTCGAGCATCAGGGTCCTGATCGCGCTTCCTGCAACATCTTTTTCTGCCCGGGCAATTTCCTCATCGATCTTGGAGCACGTAGCCCCTCTTATATTTTTGATCAATTCCCTTTCAGGATCGCCCATTTGCGTCAAAGCAGATGCCGTGATTCCCTCGGCAATTCTTTTTGCTTCCCGAGCAAAGGAGAGATAAATTTTAGAGTTTGCATGGGTAGATGGCAAAGCTCTTTTGGCGGCCTGAAAAATATCATCGGGAGCCTCTCTGAAAAGCTTTCTGAGCTTATTGGTCCTTGAATCAGCCATCGCAAAGGGAAATTTATAGGAAATAAATAATAGTACTAATTTATTTTTTGTCAATCAAATTGGGGACCAAAAATCCATCTTTTTGAAAGCAGGGTTGGATGAGTCGAAAAAAGAGGAATCCGACCTTCGACCCGGAGGGCTGCGAAAGGGGTACGATGAACGTAATTTTGAGCTATCGTACCTTTCGTTTTTCACTGGAGTCCCCCGGAAAGATAGGCCAAAATAAGGGCAGACCGATGATTTGACCTAGCCCGATCTTCGCTGAAGCCAAAACCCCTCAAAACCCTCGGCGTTCTCAGCCTTCTCTTCCTAGCAGGGCTTGCTGTCTTTCTGGCTTGGCCCCTTCCCCAGGCTCTGCGCTTCGATAGCAGCCAGCAGCCCCTGCGCATCACGGATAGGAACGGCCAGCTGCTCTACGAACTGCGGAACGAGAACTACGGCTCCCAGGCGTATTTGGCCTACGAGCAAATTCCGCCCCAAGCCATCCGCATTCTGCTCGCCGTGGAGGACGCCGGCTTCTTCCGCCATCCGGGCGTCAGCACTCGGGGCATCCTGAGAGCCCTGTGGCAAAACGCTTCGGCAGGAGAGGTGATTTCCGGCGGCAGCACGCTCACCCAGCAGCTGGTTCGGCTGGGGCTCCGGCCCGAGCATCGCGGCTATGCCTACAAGGCCAAGGAAGCCTTGCTGGCCCTGAAGCTGGAAAGCCGCCGGAGCAAAAAGGAGATCCTGGAGGCCTACCTGAACCGGGTCTATTTCGGCCAGCAAGCCTACGGGCTGCAGGCGGCCTCCCAAGCCTATTTCGCCAAGAACGCCGCAGAGCTCTCCCTGGCCGAAGCCAGCTTCCTCATTGGCCTCATCCAATCCCCGGAAAGCTACAATCCCTTCCGGCATTTGGCCTTGGCCAAAAAGCGCCACCAAACGGTGCAGGGGATTCTGGCCCGCTCGGGAGCCTTTTCGGCGGAGGAATTGGCCGAGATCAAAAACGAGCCCCTAAGCCTCGCCTCGGGGAAAACCCGGATTCTGGCCCCGCATTTCGTGATGTGGCTGCTGGAGAACCGCAAGGAAGAAGTGGGCCAGCGCAGCCAGGAAGGCCAGCTGCGCACCTCGCTTGATCTGGACCTGCAGCGGCAGGCGGAAACCCTGATCCAGCGGCATCTGGAAGGGCTGAAGGACAAGAACGTGACCTCCGGCGCAGCCGTCGTGCTGGAGGTTCGAACCGGAGAGATCCTGGCCATGGTGGGCTCGGCGGACTATTTCGATGCCGAGCATGACGGGGCGGTGAACGTCGCTGTGGCCCAGCGGCAGCCTGGCTCCACGCTCAAGCCCTTTGTGTACGCCCTGGCGCTGAAAAGCGGAGACACGGCCGCCAGCACGGTGGCGGATGTGGAAACCCGTTTCTTCACGCAGGAGGGCAACCCCTACGTTCCGCGCAACTACGACTACGGCTACCATGGCCTGGTGCGCTACCGGGAGGCTTTGGCCAACTCCTACAACATCGCCGCTGTGAAGGTGCTGGAGAAAGTGGGGGTGAGGACGCTGATGGATTTCCTGGACGCTGCCGGAATCCGAACCTTCACCCGATCGCCCCAGCATTACGGGCTGGCCTTGGCCCTGGGCAGCGGAGAAGTGAAGCTGCTGGAGCTGGTTCAGGCCTACGCCATGCTGGCGAGGCAAGGGCGGGCGCTGTCCGCCATCCCATTCCCGGCCCAAGAGGATGCTTCCGGCGAACGGATCCTGGACGAAAAAATCGCCTGGCTGGTCAGCGACATTCTGGACGACGACGCGGCTCGGCTGCCGGAGTTCGGGGAAGGCGGCCCGCTGGAATTCCCCTTCCCTGTGGCAGCCAAAACCGGCACC
>JACCDN010447328.1_pt1 | contig 32758 bp, 4 predicted proteins | sample 7441691 | NCBI WGS metagenome assembly JACCDN01 (sample SAMN15323439, study PRJNA562643) | freshwater metagenome | isolation source: river surface water | place: USA:Blue River Watershed | collected 2017-08-16
AGATAAAATACCCGTTTCGGAAACCTTCACTCTAGATGAGATCATAGCATTGAAACCTGTTGCAGCTTCAACCCCTAGACGATCGTCATAAGCTTGGAAACCCAATCCAATTTTACCTTCTTTAGCTACTTTATCAATACTTATAGAAGTTGTTTTTGGAGCACCTTTTAAACCTACCCATTGATTTCTTTGAAAGAAATTAAAACTAGTTGCTTCTCTATTACCTGCATATGCTGGATTAACTCCCAACATATTATACATATATTGTGAATACATGGGTTCTGTTTGCGAGAAAGCAGTTGCCCTTGCAAAAAATGTAATAAAGAGTATAATATAAATTCTTTTCATGTTCATTATTTCTTAATCAAAAGTGGTCCAGCTAATTGAATTTTATTTCCAGTCTTATCTGTAACAATAACAGTATAATAGTATGTGCCTTCTGGAAGTTGTTCGCCCATGAAATTCATACTACCAACTCCTCTCCAATCATTTAAGTAATTTTCATTTCTATAAACTTCATTACCCCATCTATTAAATACTTTAACAGATAAAACCGTTCCAAAAGGTCTAATAATAATCCATTTATCATCAATTCCATCATTATTTGGAGAGAATCCTTCAGGCACAATTACATCTAATTTAGGCACTACAAATTGAGCAGGCGTTCTTATGCTGCTATTGTTTGGATTGAGAGTTGAATCATTTGAAACGATATTGATATAACCATACTTACTTAATGCGGATAATTTAGCTGAATTAGCATAATTACCATGAATCTCTAGTGACTGAATTAGAACACTTAATACAATAGAGTCCGATTTATTAGCACCAAGTTTCGAGAATTTATTGAGCAAATCGATATTGGTATTGCCATCATACCCATTACTTTTATACAATGCACCACTTAAATCAAAACCAATTAACTTAAATCCAGTTGTAGTATTGAATGTATTGGTTAAATCATCTTTTACTTGAATTGAATCAATAATCTCATCTGTTTTATTAGTTACTTTTATTAAGAAGTCAACTCTAATGCTTCCATCTGGGTTAACTTTAACCAGCTTTGTTGTTTTTTGAATATCAACAACATTATAAGGATCTAATATGGTTAAAGTATCAAATTTACAAGGTGTACTTGACAATCTAGTGGCAGTATCTATTGCTTTAACACACCACACATAAATACCTGGTTTTGATGGAACCAAAGGTGCTGTAGTTGAACAATTTGCACCATTCACATCACACCACTGCGGAATACTACCAGCGGTTATAGAAGTAATTAAACCTGCTATATTTTTCGGATTAGTGCTTACCGAATTCATGATTGTTAAATTCTTTACATTTACGACAGGTAAAATTATTACAGTATCCATAACACATGGCTCACTATTCAATCCAGTTGCAGTGTCTAAAGATTTTACACACCATATATATACACCTGGCTTATTAGGTAATAAAGGCGGTTCTACATAACAATTACTTCCAGTTGGATCACACCACATTGGAATTGTTCCAACTGGAGTTGATTTAATTAAGGATTTAATTGTTGTTGGATTATTGATTTCACCAGCATTATAAGTTGCATTATTGACGATTGGTGTAGCCGGAGGAGTAAACCCAACCTGAACTATTGTCAATACATGTTCATCTGGTATAAAATCTCCATTTGGATCAGGATTTAACCCATTAGTAGAAGTATCTGAAATATGTAAATCTCCTACAGATGTTAAACCAGTTGCTATGATATAATTTGGCCATGCATACCTACCCTTTGTAGTTTGCACAAATACATCATAAGTAATTTTAACAGAGTCACTTACTTTAATAAAGCCATCCCACTTAATTAACGCAGTATCTGTGGTTCCATTAAAGTTTGGATTTAGCGTTGCTGAACCTAAAACTTTAGGCACACCCACTATACTTGGTACATCTGGTAACTTATAGAAGTTATTCAAATTAAGCGTCACATATAATGAATCTAAATTGCTATTACTTAAATTTTTAATAATTGAAGTAAAATGGAATATATATCCACCTGCAACAGTATCAGCCTTAGAACCTTGCAAGGATGACCCAATTTCATTCACTAAGAAAAACGGAACATAGGTTGGCATTGCTGTTCCTACAGTTGTTACAATTGGATGCTTTAATAAATTCGAATTATCATGAGAAATAGCGGTTGCTGGCTCCATACTGACACTTCCATCATTTTGGGTCAATATTCCATCTCCAGTTCCCGTAAATTGAAGAACAAGCGGGTCTAAATTTTTACCAGGAATAATAGTAAAAAAGAACACCACATCACTTTCTTCATTGATTTTCAAATTCACTCCATTGTCAAATAAGTCAGAACCTGATAAACCAGCTTGTGATCTATATTTAATAGTAAAGCCATCTTTTACAATATTTACATAGCTTGATGCTATTTGTGCACCAAAACCAGTATAGTTTGGATTAAGTTTTACAGTTCCTTTAGTTACCCTTACACTATCTAAAGTGTAGCGCATGTCTTTAGGGAATACTTTAGATAAATCAGCATTTACCTGAACACCTTGAAGATCCAACTCTCCATTATTTTTAACTTTCATTAAAATTTTAGTCTTGAAGGAATTATCAGGTAATTTAGATGGCAGATCTGCTTTAAGTGTTAATAATATTTGAGGTCTTAATACATTTAAAAAAGCAGTGTCTTTAGTAAACTTATTTAGTCTTGTAATATCATTAGCGTCAGTTACTTTTAGCACAGTATATCTAGTGTCGTCTTTTCTAGGAGCTAATTTAACTTTATCACCATTTACTAGATTTCTAATTGTATCAATTTTATTATCTAAACTATTCTTAACAATAACTGTATATGGCCCTACCCCCTCAGTTAATGTAAACTTCAGGTGTACTGAATCTGCTTGTAATAATGTTGGATACACTAAATTAATTGCAACCTGTGGCAAGTAACTCACATTAATCACTAATTCTGAAGTTGGACAATTACTTGTTTGACCTTGCGCACATACTGGAACAGTATATTTATAAGTGCCAATTTTAGATGCCATAAAGCTATAAGTACCATCAGCTTCCATACTGATGGTTGCACCAGTTAGATTATTACTATTAGGTAAAGGTGTACCATAGATTGAAGTGGATGGATTGTCATTATTTGAAACACTTCCATTTATAGCTACATCAACAGTACCCGAATTTGTATCATCTAAAATTACATCAGTAATAGTAGGAACTACAGGCACAATAATTACTAAAGTTTCAGTTGGACATTTGGTTGTTTGTCCCGGTGCACAAACTGCAATAGTATATGTATAAGTACCTCCTACAGTTGCAGTGAAACTATATGTACCATTTGAATTTACTGTAATTGTTGCCCCAGTTAATTGAGTTGGTTGACCATAAGTAGTTCCAACTGGAATTACATCATTCGTAGATATATTTCCAGTTATAGGATTATTAACTGTAGTGGTTGCAATGTCATCCACTAATGTTGGTTGAGGATTTACTAAAATGTGTAAAGTTGCTCTAGCGCAATCCACTGGACTACCTCCACATACTTCATATACAATATTGATTGGTCCAACAAAACCTGCTGCTGGTGTAAATGAATACGTACCATCACTATTAAGTGTTAATGTTCCTTGCACAGCAGTTGGCCCATTCACTAAAGTAGCAGTTAGATTTCCGCCACCTGCATTCTGGTCATTTAATAATACAGTTCCACTAACCGTGTTGGCTCCAGTGGAACTTGCTATTGTTGAAATATAATCATCAGCAGCAGTTGTTACTGGCGTTACTCCTGTTGCTTCAATTTTAAAGTAAGCTATTGCTGTTTGACATTGTGAAGGATTATTGTTATCACAAACTTGATAAGCTACACTATCTGTGCCAACAAAAAATGGACTTGGCGTATAAATAATATTTCCATTATTTACTACAGCAGTGCCATGTTGTGGTGCAGTATTAACTATTAATGTAGAAGCATCTATTTGCTTTTCTTGATCCCCAGCTTTATCATTTGCTAATACATTTAAAGTAACTGGAGTGCCTTGCAAAATAGTAGCAAAATCATTATTAGTTACTGGCTTATCAATATTAATAGGATCTAAAACCGTAATTTCTAATGGCGATAATGGACAACCATTAGTTTGATTAGGACCACAAACTGGAACAAAATAAATATATTTTCCAGATGTAATTGCAGTGAATGAATAAGTACCATCGGCATTTACAACCAATATTGCGCCAGCAGGATTATTTGCATTCGATGCTGGTTGCTTATATGTGGTACCTACTGGAACTTCATCATTTGTTTTTAAATTTCCAGTTACAGCAGTATTGATGTTCGTTACATTTACATCAGCATTACCTAAATTATCTACATCTCGATAATCAGGAATACCATCTCTATCAGAATCCATAGGTGTGGTCCCAGGACCTTTTTCTACTGAATCCAACTTGCCATCGCCATCAGTATCTAAATCCAAATAGTTTGGAATACCATCACCATCTGTATCAGTTGGTGTACATGGTGAAGTTCCTGAACAACCATCATCTTCAATTGAATCTAAAATACCATCACCATCACTATCTAAATCACGATAATCAGGAACACCATCTCCATCACTATCCACTGGTGTAATAACTGACCCTTTTTCTACTGCATCAGGAATGCCATCATTATCACTATCTGTATCTAAATAATCGGGCTTGCCATCACCATCTGTATCAATTGGATTATTTGGATCTAATCCTTTTTCAATTGCATCTGATATACCATCTCCATCACTATCTACATCTAAATAGTTTGGAATGCCATCACTATCGGTATCTAACAAAGTACTACCTGTGCCTTTTTCAATACTATCTTTAATACCATCGCCATCACTATCTATATCACGATAGTTTGGAATGCCATCCCCATCGGTATCCGTTGGCGTACAAGGTGCAGTACCTGTACATCCTGCATCCTCAATACTATCTAAAATTCCATCGCCATCACTATCGGTATCCTTGTAATCTGGAATGCCATCACCATCGGTATCTAATATGGATGTACCTGTTCCTCTTTCAACACTATCCGGAATACCATCATTATCTGAATCTGTATCACGATAATCAGGTATACCATCCCCGTCAGTATCAACTGGATTATTCCCATTCGCTCCTTTTTCTAAAGCATCTGAAATACCATCCCCATCACTATCGGTATCATAAGGATCTGTTAAAGTAGTACCATCCGTATTCGGAGGAGTAACACCACCATTTGAACTTGTTGGTACTCCATTCGCATCCACGGTACCATCCACTTTTCCATCACCATCCGTATCGTTTCCATTTGATTCAATAACATCAGGTATACCATCATTATCACTATCAGGATCTAATCTATTTGGTATACCATCACCATCCGTGTCACAATCTGGTGCAGAAGGTGAACAAGCAGCTGCTTCCACGGTATCTAAAATACCATCATTATCATCATCTGAATCATTAATGTCATATACACCATCACCATCGGTATCAATTGGACATCCATTTAAATTGGCAAGCCCTGGTAATAATGGACATTGATCAACAATATCTAAGACACCATCTCCATCCGCGTCTGTATCCAAATAATTCGGTATGCCATCTCCATCAAAATCTGTTTCCCCTTCCGACAAATCTGTTTTATTATCACCATCTGAATCCAAATCTCTATAATTTGGTATGCCATCATTATCTGTGTCAGTTGGCGTACATGGTGCAGTTCCTGTACAACCTGCATCTTCTGAATTGTCTAAAATTCCATCATTGTCCGAATCTATATCACGATAATCTGGTATGCCATCTCCATCGGTATCTAATGGTGTAGCACCCGTTCCTTTTTCAATCGAATCTGGAATGCCATCATTATCACTATCAACTTCTTTGTAATCAGGTATACCATCACCATCTGTATCTAATGGATTATTACCATCAATTCCTTTTTCAATTGAATCAAGAATACCATCATCATCACTGTCCGTATCTAAATAATCTGGATTACCCGCACCATCTGTATTTGTAGGTGTTGCCCCATTTGATCCTTTTTCAATTGCATCCGGAATTCCATCACCATCACTATCTAGATCTTTGTGATTTGGAATACCATCTCCATCGGTATCGCTTGGTGTACAAGTGGTTGCTGCAACAGCACAACCTGCATCTTCCACATTATCCGGTATACCATCCCCATCGGTATCCGTATCTAAATAATCAGGCGTACCATCACTATCGGTATCCACTGGTAACGTTGTTGTTCCCTTCTCAATGGTATCAGGAATATTATCACCATCACTATCAATGTCTAAATAATTGGGAATACCATCACCGTCTGTATCTGTTGGCGTACAAGGCATAGCACCAGTACAACCTGCATCTTCCACATTATCTAAAATTCCATCCCCATCACTATCTGTATCTAAATAATCTGGCGTACCATCATTATCGGTATCCACTGGTGATGCACCAGCCCCTTTTTCAATTGTATCTGGAATGCCATCTCCATCACTATCTAAATCTATAAAGTTAGGAATACCATCACCATCGGTGTCTGTTACTGTACATGGAACTGTACCGGTACAACCCGCATCTTCCACACTATCTAAAATACCATCTCCATCACTATCCGTATCTAAATAATCTGGTGCACCATCGTTGTCTGTATCAACTGGTGTAGTACCTATTCCTTTTTCAATTGTATCCGGAATACCATCATTATCGCTATCCTGATCTAAGTAATCTGGTATCGCATCATTGTCAGAATTTGTTGGTGTACATGGTGTAAGACCAGTACAAACTGCATCTTCTATATTATCTAAAATACCATCACCATCACTGTCAACATCAATGAAATCAGCTTTACCATCACCATCTGAATCTATAGGTGTTGCATTAGATCCTTTTTCTGTTGCATCCGGAATACCATCACCGTCGCTATCCAAATCCTTGAAATCAGGTATGCCATCATTATCCGTATCTGCAACGGAGGTACCTGTACCTTTTTCAATTAAGTCACTTATGCCATCTCCATCACTATCCAAATCTAAATAGTCTGGTATGTTATCACCATCGGTATCTGCTAAAGTTGTTCCCGTTCCTTTTTCAATCGAATCAGATATTCCATCTCCATCACTATCTACATCATAAGGATTAGCGTTGCCTGTTCCGTCTGTGTTTGGTGGAGTTACACCACCATTTGCAGAAGAAGGAACACCATTACTATCTGTGGTACCGTCTGCAATGCCATCCTTATTTGAATCTGTACCGCCCGCTTCAATCACATCATTAATACCATCTCCATCACTATCAATATCTAATCTATTTGGAATACCATCTGCATCTGTATCACAATCAACATTTGTTGGTGAACATGCAGCTGCTTCCACCGTATCTAATATACCATCATTGTCGTCATCGAAATCATCTACATCTGCAAGACCATCACCATCGCTATCTGGAGGACAACCGCTCGTACTTCCCAAACCTGAAACCAATGGACACAAATCAACAGCATCTAATACACCATCTCCATCAGAATCTAAATCTCTAAAGTTAGGAGTACCATCTCCGTCCGTATCAATATTCCCTTCCGACTGATCAGGTTTACCATCTCCATCTGCATCTAAATCACGGAAGTCAGGCGTGCCATCTCCATCGGTATCAACAGGTGTTGAAGTTGGACCTTTTTCAATTGCATCATTAATGCCATCATTATCTGAATCTGTATCTCGATAATCAGGTGTACCATCACCATCCGTATCCACTGGTGTTGCAGTTGGTCCTTTTTCAATTGCATCAGAAATTCCATCACCATCACTATCTGTATCTAAATAATCAGGTGTAACATCACCATCGGTATCAGTTGGTAATAATCCATTTGCCCCTTTTTCAATGGCATCCGTTATACCATCACCATCACTATCTAGATCTTTATAGTTAGGAATACCATCGCCGTCTGTGTCAGTTGGTGTACATGGAGCTGTTCCAGTACAACCTGCATCTTCAATACTATCTGGAATTCCATCTCCGTCACTATCCGTATCTAAATAATCTGGTGTTCCATCTCCATCCGTATCAATTGGTGATGAAGCAGCTCCCTTTTCAATACTATCTGGAATACCATCTCCATCACTATCTAAATCCTTATAGTTAGGAATTCCATCACCATCTGTATCAAGTAGTGAAGCCCCACTACCTTTTTCAATATTATCTACGATGCCATCCCCATCACTATCTAAATCTCTAAAGTCAGGTGTACCATCATTATCTGTATCAACAGGTGTTGCGCCCGTTCCTTTTTCAACACTATCTAAAATTCCATCATTGTCTGAATCCAAATCTAAATAATCTGGTGTGCCATCTCCATCGGTGTCGGTCGGAGTACATGGCGCAGTACCTGTGCAACCATTATCTTCATTGTTATCTAAAATACCATCGCCATCACTATCAGTATCTAAGTAATTTGGAATACCATCACCATCGGTATCAATTGGTGTTGTACCTGTTCCTTTTTCTATACTATCAGGGATACCATCTCCATCACTATCTAAATCTCTAAAATTTGGTATGCCATCTCCATCGGTATCAACATCACCTTCAATCGAATCGGAAATACCATCACTATCACTATCTAAATCAAGGTAATCTGGTTTACCATCAAGGTCACTATCCACTGGAGTTGCGCTTGGTCCTTTTTCAATATCGTCCAAAATACCATCTCCATCACTATCTGTATCACGATAATTTGGTGTGCCATCTCCATCCGTATCCGTTGGCGTACATGGTAAAGCACCACTACATCCTGCATCTTCAGTCGCATCTAAAATACCATCTCCATCAGAATCTAAATCACGATAATCAGGCGTACCATCTCCATCAGAATCGGTTGGTGTACATGGCATAAATCCTATACAAACATTATCCTCCGCATTATCAGGAATTCCATCTCCATCACTATCTGTATCTAAATAATCAGGTGTCCCATCATTATCCGTATCTAGCGGTGTAGACCCATTTCCTTTTTCAATAGCATCAGGAATTCCATCTCCATCTGCATCAATTGGTGTAATGGTTAAACTTAAGGTACCCGAACTTGTTGCAGTACCATCTGTTACTGTATACCCAATGATTGGAACTGATCCAACATAATTCAACGCAGGCGTAAATGTGAAGCTACCATCTGCATTCATTAATATCGTACCTACTCCAGTTATGGTTGTTAATTGACCAACTGGATAGGTCACCCCTGCTATAGTAATATTTGTAACCGTTAATGTTGCGGCTTCGACATCTCTGTCATTGGTTAAAACATTACCAGTAATTGGCGTATTTACTGGCTCCGATTTTGTATCGTTCACTACAATTGGCGCATCATTCACCGCTGCAACTACAATAGTTAAATTGCCATTAGTAGTTCCACCCAATCCATCACTTACTGTATAAGCAATTGCAGGAGCTACGCCATTATAATTCGCAGTTGGTGTAAATGTATAAGTGCCATTTGCATTAATTATAATGGTTCCTACCCCAGGAATATTTGCTGAAGTTGAAGCAGTAAATGTTCCACTCAATCCTGCAATCGTAAATTGCGTAATAGTTAATGTATTATTTTCCGGATCTGTATCGTTGGTTAATAAATTACCAGTTGCAATTGCATCTTCTTGAATTAAAACAGATTCACTAACAACTACTGGAGGATCATTTACTGGTGTAACAGTAATTGCTAAAGATCCTGTTGCTATGCCACCATTCGGATCGGCAACAGTGTATGTAATTGAAGGCACCGTTCCATAATATCCAAGTACCGGAGTAAAAGTATAATTACCATTTGCGTTGACAATGATTGTTCCCACATTTGTAATATCCACAATACTTCCAGCAGTATAAGTTACACCTCCAATAGTAAACTGTGAAATTGTATTGGAAGCAGTACCCGTTTCAACATCAGTATCATTGGTTAAAACATTACCAGCTACTGCAGTATTTTCTGATGTTGTAATTGTTTCTCCTATTACAGTAGGTGCATCATTTAAAGGTGTTACTGTCAAATTGAAGTTAGCAGTATTTGTTGCTACACCATCAGAAACAGTATATATAATAGTAGGTAATGTCCCATTGAAATTTGCCAATGGAGTAAATGTGAAATCTCCATTTGACATAGCTGTTAGAGTTCCTTTACCTGGTATTACTGCCGTTGATGTAAATGTACCTGTAATACCTGCAATGGTAAATTGTGTAACTGTTAAAACAGTGCCCCCTCCATCAGGATCAGAATCGTTGGTTAATACATTTACTGTAACAGGTGTGTCTTCTGGTGTTACTTTATTATCGTCATTAACAGCAATAGGATTATCATTCACTGCTGTAACAGTAATTGATAAATTTGCATTCGCGGTTCCACCATGCCCATCACTAATTTTATAATTAATTATTGGAACAGTACCATTGTAATTTACAAATGGTGTAAATGTGTAAGTACCATTTGTATTAATTATGATTGTTCCAACATTCGGAATGACTGCACTAGATCCCGCTGGATAGGTTGCTGTTGAAGTGACATTACCAGTAGTAATAGTAAAGGAGAATTCTGTTACTACAATAGGATTTCCATCGTCATCGCTATCTGCTGTCCCATCAGTTCTTACATTACCAGACACAGGCGTTTCCTCCAATGTAGTATTTGAATTATCAGTAGCAATTGGTGCGATATTATTTGGTCTTACGAAAATGGATAAAATAGCATTGTCGGTTAATGAACCGTCACTTAATATGTATGTAATACCCGGAACAGTTCCTGTGAATGTACTTGAAGGAATGAAAGTGTACGCACCTGTTGTAGAAATATTTATAGTGCCAATATCAGTCATACTTATTGTACCAGAACCAGCTGTGTAACTATAAGTTGTTCCGTTAATTGTAAAACTATACGTCGTAATTGTCAATGAAACAGTACCTGCATCTATATCTGTATCGTTCGTCAATAAATCTCCTGTAACAGATGTTTGCTGATCAATTGTTAAGATATCATCCGTAGCTAAAGGCGCATCATTTACATTTATAACATTTATAGATAGCCTTCCAACATCTGATCCTCCATTGCCATCACTAATTGTATAATCTACTGAAGGCACTGAACCGGTATAGCCAGTTGCAGGTGTAAAAGTATAGGTGCCATTTGAATTTATTACAATGGTTCCCACACCAGGCATTGATGCAGTAGTTCCAACATTGTATGTTGTAGTACCAATTTTAAATTCAGTTACAGTTAAAATATTATTTTCTGCATCATAATCATCGGTATCATCTGTTAATACATTACCTGTTCCCTGAGTATTCTCGTTAACAGATTTTGTATCATCTACTGCAATAGGTGCATCATTTACTGGAGTTACAATTAAATTTAAAGTTCCTACATCTGAGCCACCATTGGTATCTGTTGCTGTATAATCAACCGCTGGAAGGGTGCCATTATAATTCAAAGTTGGAGTAAACGTATAAGAACCATTTGTATTTATAATAATCGTACCTACTCCAGCAATCGTTGCAGTTTGTCCTGAAGTATAAGTTACCCCACCGATTGTGAAATTTGTTATTGTTAATGTAGCTGTAGGATTTCCAGAACCTTTATCATTGGTTAAAACATTACCAGTGATTGGATTATCCTCTAAACCTGTTGCAGTTTCATCCACCACAATAGGTGTATTGTCCATTAATAATCTTGCAACCGAACTTGTTACATTACCGCAAACATAATTGGACTGTGCAATATTTAATCGGTAACGATACCCTTTCATTGATAAAGGAACATTCGCCACCGTTAAGGTTAAAGTTCCCGCACCTGTGTAAGTAGAAGAGTTTGTTACATTATTCCAATTTGTTCCACCATCGGCACTCACCTGCCATTGATAAGTTGTTGTCCCAGTACCGGCAGTAATTCTAGTTGCAAAAACTGCTGTTCCATTAACATTAACAGATTGATCTGTTGGTTGTGCTATTATAGTACTAGCAGCACCTGCAGTAGTCACATTCACACTAGTTGCAGAATAAGTTGCTCCAGAAACCTTTCCAGTTGCATCCACAGTCGGAGGATTTCCAGTTCCATAATACTGGTTACCATCTGTTCCTTGCGCCGTTGTTAATCCGTATGCTTCATTTGCATCAGAACAACCATCGCTGTCAGAATCGAGATCTAATTGGTTCGGAATTCCGTCGCCGTCAGAATCGCAAATTAATCTTGAATCATCTAAAGAATTACCGAATTCAGTTGCGGCAAATTGGAATCCATTTGCAGCGTCTACTGGCAACCAGGTAGTGGAAGAACCCAGTGTATATTGAACAGTTGATTGTTCATTATTAATACCGTCATGCATTGCAACACCTATGCGTACCCACTTGCCAGCATTAGCTGCGCTCACGACAAAGGAGCCCCCTTGGTAAGCTTGTACGGAGCCAGATTTGGCTTGTGAAACAAGTTTCATGTCTGTACTATTTGTAGATAATAACAGACTATTACTTCCGCCTCCACCTTGAATCGGCGTTGTAATGACTGACCCTGAATAAGACATATACAGCATTCCAGTGCTCCAAATAGCTGAATTTACAATTCTAAAATTGATCTGACTTGCTGTACTAAATGCTGCCGTCACAGGTATTTTAACATAAACCTCTCGATACACAACAGTCCCTAAGTTGAGAGACGGTATATCCAATGTGGTAATCGGCTCATTAATCGTGGGCGCTGCAGTTGGTGGAAGTTTAATTGCGCCATAAAGCGTTTGGGTGGCTTCAGCACGTACATTACCAAAAGAAGTTCCAGCATAGGTATTTACTGCAGCTTCATCATAACCGGTCAACGTCCAACTTTTCCGAGAAACCTGACCAAGATTTGCTACATTATTTTCTATCATCAATGCTGCACTACATTCGTTCGCATCCAATATTCCATCATTATCATCATCCACATCATCCATATCTGCTACACCATCAAAGTCAGAATCCAAACAAGCTTTAATTGTTGGATCTGTTGCTCTTGAATATAAATATGTACCACTATACAAACCGCTTTCAGTCGCTGTTTCAATTGAATTAGCAAAACCATTGTTACCATAAGTACCTGTAACAGTAGTAGCAGTTAATGAATTTACTGTTTTAGATTCTGAAGCATCGGAACATCCATCGCCATCAGAGTCTAAATCTAAACGATTTGGAATACCATCTCCATCTGTATCTAATGCTTCATTAGACGATGCAGGTTTACTTGTACATAAGTATCCAGAGCCGGCCTCAATGACCATTAAGGATAAATCTGTTGCTCTATCAGCTGTATGCGCGAGCGCAATTGTATGAGTTGTTGCAGTAGCAACAAATGACAATGTAACCATTCGTTGTGTTGCTTCTAACAACTGATCCGGTGCTTGTGAAACCTGCGTACCGTCTCTTAATAATACAAACCTTGCAGCTGTTGGTGTTGTTTCATAAGATACGGCAGCGTTAACTCCAGGACTATGGGTAAATGCTCCTCTAAATGATACATAATATGTTTGCCCTATTGTCAAACAATTTAATGTTTGTTGAAAGGCCTCACCATAAGGTGCCCAGCCACCAAGCGATCCACTTCCACCCTTACTCATTCCATAAATGAAAAAGGTGTTTGCGGTAGCAGCAGGGAACAAGGTCCTAGAAGGTGTAGCTTGTCCATAACTGATTTGCCAATTACCCTGATTAATATCTACAGATCCTCCATTTGCAAAACTTGTCCATCCTGTTGGTGGCGTACTTGTAGCAGAAGTTGTAGCAGATAAGGAAGGATTGGTTACACAAGCTGGAGATACAGCACAACCAAATGGCCCATTTTCAATGCTATCTAATACCCCATCATTATCATCATCTAAATCATACACATCTGCAACGCCGTCTGTATCAGAATCTAAACAAGCTTTAATACTTGAATTGATTGCATTGTCGTAACTGTATGTTCCTGTATATGCAGCACTTTCCGATGTCGTCTCTAATCCGTTTGCAAAACCATTGTCACCATATGTACCAGGTATCACACTTGTTGTTAATTTAGCAGATGATGTAACACCCGAACTTGAAACATAGGTTGTTCCAGCTTCCACTGCATCAGCACAACCGTCGCCATCGGAATCTAGATCTAATCGGTTAGGAATTCCATCATTATCCGTATCAATATCTGAACAAGCCGTTTTTAAAGGATTTTTAGCATCTGTTAAAATAATATCAGAAATAGAAGATGCCCTATATGAACTAAGATCTAATTTGTAATCTGATACTGTACCTTGAAACGCTTTTTTTGAAACCCCATTAATGGCAGCAGTTACATAACCTGTTGATGAAATATCAATACTTAAAACATCGGTTGGTAAAATAGCAATTGCTCCAAAATCCCATGCAGCCGTAAAATATCCATAAGTATTTGTAGTCTGAGGGTAAAATTTATATCCACCATCTGCCCAACTTGCTGGGGTTTGTGCTGTTGCTGAAGGAATTAATCCAAACATCTCATAACCAGTGGTTGAATTATGTTTGAACTTTAATGAAATTGGTAATTTTAAATTTTGATCAGAATAAGATGATTTCCATACATCACCACCATCTGTAGTTAGTGTATTTGTGGTTTTAGCTGTTATTGCTGTCCCATTAAATGTAAGTGTTGACAAATCAATTCCATATGTCACACAATTTATTTGCTCACTCGTATCCAACACACCATCATTATCATCGTCTAAATCTAGCACATCCGACACGCCATCACCATCGGTATCCGTACAAGCATTTAACGTTGCATCTAAAGCATAATTGTAAGTGTATGTTCCAGAGTAGACCCCTGATTCACTTGTTTTTTCTAATCCGTTTGCAAAACCATTATTGCCATAAGGGGCAGGAATTACACTAGTAGTTAATTTAGCCGAAGAAGAAACACCCGAAGTAGATATATACGTGGTACCGGCCTCCACTGCATCTGGACAACCATCGCCGTCGGAGTCAAGGTCTTTACTATTTATAATACCATCTCCATCTTTATCACAAGCATCAAAATCCTTTCCAATAAATACATTGTCAATCCCAAAATCATCACTAGTAGCAGTGAAACCAAAACTTAATGTGTTAGAAGTAGCAAGTGCTGCTTTAGGTATTTTAACAATTATCTTTGTTGTCGGAACCATATTTGCTACAATATCAATACTTGAAACATTAACTGTTGCAGCATTTTTAGCAACTACACTTGCTGTGGTTCCTCCACTAGGATTGCTTATAGTAGCATATATTTTGTTATTTAAAATAACATCTAAGGATGCAGTATTCGGACTAGCTATATCCCATCCATACCCATTTGTATTCACATCAAAAATAACATCTACTGTAGTTACAGCAGCTGGAATTATAGGCTTAGCAAAAGTTTGGGAAATTAAATCATTCGTTACATTTTCTGTAGAGTTCCAAAGAAAACCAGGTGCATAATAAGCCCAGTTAGCACTAGCCGTCCAACCAGTTTTATCATTATCAAAAGTGCCGTTTACTAATATGTTAGTAGAAACATTGGGACATTCTATTGTATCTAATACCCCATCGTTATCATCATCTAAATCTAGCACATCCGTCACTCCATCGCCATCCCTATCAGCACAAGCACTTAGAGTGGCATCAGTAGCATACACATAGGTATAGGTTCCAGTATAAGCTCCAGATTCATTTGATGTTTCCAAGCCATTCGCAAATCCGTTCGCACCGTAATTGGGCGTGCTCGGAATTATGCTCGTGGTTAATCTAGCAGCACCTGAAATGCCTGAGGTTGAAATATACGTAGTACCTGCTTCCACTGCATCAGGGCAGGCATCTCCATCAGAATCTAGGTCTAATCTATTAGGAGTTGCATCTCCATCTGTATTAATATCTTCACAAATTATTTCTCTAAAATAAATTTCTGTAGACCAATTCGCCTGCCCCGTCATACTGATGGCATATATCCTATACGATAAAAAGGATCTATTATTCGCAGGCATGTTAAATTTGATGGAATTGGTAGTAGCCAAAATTGGAGATGTATTGGCCACTACTTGTGAACTTACAATATCGCTCCAGGTTGTACCCTCATCATTTGATCCTTGAATTTTATAGGTACCCCCTGCAATAAATGGTGTTTGATTCGCAACATTCGCAAGCTCAATTAAGTTTAATACTTTAGGCGTGACAAAATTAAATTGATAAACTGTTTTGTTTGCGATAGCAGCATCCGTTGGATAAATTTGTTGAATCAAGGAGCCATCCAATAATGCACTCAAGCCATTTGGTGCATTCTGAAAGTACCAATTAACAGCAGAGCTTATCGTAATATCTGATTTACTCATGATAGAACCTTCACAAGATTGTTCTGTAATATCCAAAACACCATCATTATCATCGTCTAAATCAATGATATCCTTTATGCCATCTCCATCTGAATCTAAGCATGAATTTTGTGTATTATCAGTTGCATAATAATACGTATAAATGCTTTTGTATAAATTACTTTCAGCGTTGGTTTTTTCAAGTGTATTGTAAAAACCATTCGCACCAAAATCAGTGGCTGTTCCTGTAAATGTATAATTAGCTGTCGAATTCGTTGAAGTCCCGGCCTCTAATGCATCACTACAACCATCCCCGTCACTATCTAAATCTAAATGATTTGGAATTAAATCACCATCAGAACGACCCGTTAAACAAGTTGGCTTAGGACTAGCACTAGCAGATGTTGATGTAGCGAGATTAAATCTAGCCTCATTCACACCACCATAATAACAAGATCCTGCTACACCCAGTAAACGGAAATATTTAAATTTCGTAGTGCTTGCGAGTGTATTCGAAATAGTAATGGTACCCGATGAACCCGTAGACATCGTAGGCGTTGATAAATCGACCCATGTTAAATTATCGCCTGATCCTTGTAATTTGAAAGTACTTGCATTCGCACTTGATAATGACCAGTTCACTAAATCAAAACTCATTCCAGAAATTGGAATATAACTTTTAGCGGTAAATTTAAAAATTTCTTTATTCACCCAATCTTGATTTGGGGCGAATGCAGAAGCAGTAGTTCCTAAGCCATCAATAGCGTTCGTTATAACATAATTTGAATATTGTGTTAACTCACTACTAACAGTTGCTGGACTTTTTAACTCTTCAATAGAATAAAAACAAGTGGGTGATTCAATAGCATCTAAAATACCGTCATTATCATCATCAATATCTACTAAATCACCTACACCATCGCTATCTGTATCTGTACATGCTTTATAAGTTGCATCGTTAGCAAAATCATAAGTGTAAACACCTTTATATAAATTACTTTCTGCAGCAGTATTTTCTAAAGAATTATAAAAACCATTAGCTCCAAAATCTGATGCACTTCCTGTAAAAGCAAAATCAGCTGTCGTATTCGTTGAAGTTCCTGCCTCTAATGCATCGCTACATCCATCCCCATCAGAATCTAAGTCCAAATGATTAGGAATTAAATCCGCATCATTCCTACCTGTTAAACAAGTTGATTTCGTAAATTGACTTTGAACAAATGATGATGCTAATACAAATCTAGATTCTAAAACGCCTCCATAATAAGATGTACCAGCGACACCTATCACTCTATAATATTTAAACTTAATAGATGGTAATAAAGTATTACGAATATTAAAAGTCCCCGTATTCGCTGTTGAGTTCAAAGGAGCAGATAAATCCAACCAAGTGCTATTATCGTTTGACCCCTGTAGTTTAAAAGTTTGATTTACATCAGATGACAAACCCCAGTTCACTAAATCAATATCTATGCTTGCAATTGGAATTGAACTAAGTGCTATGTATTTAATAATTTCTTTCCCCACCCAATTTTGAGATGGGTTAAAAGAAGAGGCAGTGGCAGCATTGCCGTCTAAAGCCTTCTCAATGTTACCAGAAGAATAAGGAAGTAATTCCGTACTAATATTAACTGGAATGGATAACTCAACTGCATTATAAAAACAAGTAGGTGATTCTACTGCATCTACAATCCCATCATTGTCATCATCAATATCAATTAAATCTGTAAGGCCATCACCATCCGTATCGGTACATGCATTGTATGAAGCATTATCAGCATAATCATAAGTGTAAATACTATTATACAAATTGCTTTCAGCAGCAGTTTTTTCTAACGAATTATAAAAGCCATTTGCTCCAAAATCTGATGATGCACCTGTGAATTTAAAATTAGCTGTCGTATTCGTTGAAGTACCGGCCTCTATGGCATCACTACATCCATCGCCATCTGAATCTAAGTCCAAATGATTCGGAATCAAATCCGCATCGTTTCGCCCAGTTAAACAACTTGGTTTTGTAAATTGACTTTGAACATAATTGTTTGGAACAATTAATCTTATTTCAGAAGCGCCCGCATAGTAAGAAACACCTCCTACACCAATAACTCTATAATATTTAAACTTGCTGTTAGGTGCTAAAGTATTTGCTATACTTAAAGTAGCTGCCGACAAGCTTGAATACATGGTAACAGACAAATCAGTCCAAATAAAATTATCAGTTGACCCTTGAAGTTTAAATGTATTTGTAGTTAATGTATTTGAAAAAGACCAACCAGATGGAACATCAATTTCAATACCAGAAATTGGAATTTGAGAAATAGCTACTACTTTAAATATTTCTTTTCCAATCCAATTTTGATTGACTGTAAAAGAAGCACTTGTTGAAGCGTTACCATCAATAGCATTTGAAAGAATATAAGTCGAACTCGATACCAACTCGGAACTAATTGAAGTTGGCTGTGATAGCTCAGTTGCATTATAAAAACAAGTAGGAGACTCAACAGCATCTAAAATACCATCATTATCATCATCTATATCAATCAAATCGGGTACGCCATCATTATCAGTATCAGTACAGGCATTCAACAATTTATTAATAGCATTGTCATAATTGTAAGTTCCTGAATAATTTCCTGATTCAGTTGCCGTTTCTAATGCATCAGCAAAACCATTTCCACTATAGGAACCAGACGCTATTGCATTTGCTACATTATTTGTTGTTGAAGTAGCAGTACCTGATGGAGTCGATAAATTTACAACCGATCCCGTTGTAAGTGTTCCAATGACACCAGCTTCTTTAGCATCAGCGCAAGCATCGCCATCAGAATCTAAATCTAAATGGTTTGGAATACCGTCACCATCTGTATCATTTGTACATGTTAATTTTGGATTAGCACTTGATCTGTTGGAAGAAGCTAAATTAAAAGTAGCATTTGCAACGCCACCAAAATTAGATGTTCCTGCAACACCATACAATCTAAAATATTTATACTTTTTTCCTACTTGGAGATTATTGGTAAGTACTAAAGTTGCTGGGGGTGTAAATGTCAATGAAGAAACTGCAGCGGTGTTTAAGTTGTCCCACAATACATTGTCAGCCGAACCTTGAAACCTAAATGTACTTGAAACATCTGTAGAGATTGCTCCAAAATCAAGATCTAAAGTCAAACTTGAAACATCTATATGTCCATTCGCTGTAAATTTTAAAATTTCTTTATTTGCTATGTATTGTCCTGATTTAAAAGCCGAGAAAGTTGAAATCAATCCATCAATTGATTTTTCAACTGAATAAGTACCCGTTGCATTGTAAGGATCTAAATCTGAACTAACTGAAACTGGTTTAGATAATTCCACTAGAGAATAGAAACAACTAGGTGATTCAATCGCATCTAAGATACCGTCATTGTCATCATCTAAATCAAACACATCAGGCACCCCGTCTGTATCTGAATCTAAACATGCTTTAACAGTTGAATTAATGGCATAATCATAAGGATAATATCCATTATAAATTCCATTATCTGTAATCGTTTCAAATGAATTTAAGAAACCGTTTGTACCAAAATTCAAATTATTAGCAAATTGAAAATCAGCTGTTGTACTTGTAGTTGTTTTGGATTCCAATGCATCACTACAACCATCATTATCTGAATCCAGATCTAATCTATTCTCTCGCCCATCCCCATCGGTATCACAAAATCCTGAACTATTATAAGTATTAAATTCTGCATTTAAATACGTTGGTGGATATTCATTATTTTGACTTAAAGTAATAATGTTGTTGCCCGAAATATTTATAGGAACTATATTGAATTTAGCATTTAATAAAACTAACTCTTGGTAATTTCCAGTACCATTTGTGCCATCTAGGCCAAATAGTTTTACCTCACCATATTGAGATATTTTAATTCGGATCATTGGGCGAGATTGATTATTTCCATATAGCCAAACATTATTAGGGCTATTTAAGGAAAGACCATTTTGTTGTACCACATTAGTATAAGGTAAAGTATAGGTACTACCAATTGCAAAATTAATTTCACTTACGTTGGTAATATTTGTGTTATTAATTTTTAAATTAAGGTTGTTATCAATATTCCAAACATCAATCCACAATTCTTCTGGAAATCCTGTAATGGTTTTAGTCATAGTTGCTCCGGAAGAAATATCAAAACGAGGAACCAACGAAACCACCCCAGGAGGAGGACATTCAACTTGATCAAGAATTCCATCATTATCATCATCTAAATCCAGTATATCAGGTACATTATCACCATCCGTATCTGTACAAGCATTAATATTTTTATTTCTAGCTGTATTATAATTATATGTGCCGCTGTAAATACCCGATTCAGATGAAGTTTCTAAAGAATTAACAAAGCCGTTATTACCAAAAGTTGCTGAACCAGTTCCTGTAACAATTGCATTTTGTATTGTAGAAGTAGATGTACCAGAAGCAATAGTAGGTCCTGCTAAATTTATTACTGAGGCAGCCGTTAAACTCGCTGTGATTCCAGCTTCTTTAGCATCCGGACAACCATCACCATCTGAATCTAAATCTTGATGATTCAAAATACCATCCCCATCTGTATCATTGTTACAAGAAATCTTAGGCTGTGCACTCGAATTAAAATCAGCAGCTACATCAAAAAATACTTCATTGGCATAACCACCATTGCTAATAGCTCCACCTGAACTCCAGAAAATATCATAGTACTGATATTTCGCGGCATTTTGTGTAACAGAAAAAATATTAGCATTATTGACCTGTGGTAAACCTGGAATTATAGTAGACTCAGTAGCAGTATTTGCATCAATTAATTGATCATAAGCAGTTGCTGCTGACAAATTAGTCCAAGTTGTCCCATCATTTGATCCCCTTAAAATTAATTTTGTACCAGCTGAGAAATGAGTATTTGTATTCACATACCTTAAATATATTTTCTCTAATTTTACCGGTGTTTGTAAATTAAAACGATATACTTCTTTACCTGAGCCTAAAGTATTTAAAGAAGCTGTAGTCGATTCAAACCTTACATCATAAATTGTACTTGCATAAAATCCATCTACTAATTTGTTGGGGGTGTTTTGACCTACAGCCATCGACAAATCTGTACTGATTATAAAGTCAGGTCTTGGTCCTAAGAAATAGTCATTCACACTATAAAAACAATTCGGCGATTCAACGGCATCTAAAATACCATCATTATCATCGTCTAAATCCGCATCATCTGAAATACCATCTGCGTCGGTATCTTTACAAGCAGCTAAATTAGCACTAGTAGCAAAAGGGTCATACAAGGATGTATAGTTGACCACGCCAGCTGTTGCACTTTCATACACATTTAATAATCCGTTTGCATTCGTGTCATCGCCAGATGTAAATGTCGGATAAACGGTTGTGCTTATAGCCGTTGTTGAACTCTTTGCTTCAATTGCATCACTACAACCATCCCCATCCGAATCTAAATCCTGGTGATTTAAAATTCCATCACCATCGGTATCATTTGAACAATCTGCTTTTGGATAATAGGAAGCTTGATAGGTTGCATTGTTTACATCAAAGAAAAACTCATTCGCAATTCCTGATAATACATTAGCCGCTACCAATCCATAAATGCGGTAGTATTTATATTTACCTGCTCCAGATGTAACAATAAATTTATTTGAATTAGTGATTGCACGAGCACCATTTGCAGTCGTATAAGAAGCATCTGCTGGTTGCCCCAAGGCAGCTGTTAAATCAGTCCAAGTAGTATTATCAGCAGATCCCTGTAATTTTAAACTAGCGGCAGTGGCTGCAAATATTTGAGTAGCATCATTTTTTTGAATATATAATGCATCCAACTGTGTGGGGCTAGAGAATTCAATTTTGAAAATAGCTTTATTTAATTGCGACTGAGCAGTAGTTGTAACAAATTTTGTTCCTGATAGAATTCCATCATTATCTGTTAATTCATCAAAATTATTGTATCCTGCAAGTGTTGTTAAATCGGAAGTAATTTTCGCAAATAGAGTTTTATCCTTTGTATTCCACTCCTCTGAAGTCATAAAACATGTTGGAGATTCTTCCTCATCCAATACGCCATCATTATCATCATCAATATCTACAATGTCTAAAATTCCATCCCCATCTGTGTCTTTACAAGATGCTATGTTAGCACTAATTGCATTTGGGTCATATTTAGAATTGTAGTTAACTATACCACTTTCGGCAACCGTCTCTACTCCATCCGCTAAACCATTTAATCCATAAGGGCTGGCAGCTATAGCATTGTCAACACCTGTTCTTGTAGTTTTAACTACACCATATAATCCATTTTTTACAGTACCTGTTGTTAAGACACCTGATACCCCCGATTCAATAGCATCAGTACAACCATCTCCATCTGAATCCAAATCCAAACGGTTAGGAATACCATCATTGTCTGTATCTATATCTACACAATAACGAGAAATATTGAGGGTTGTTCCATTTGAAGTTGCTGCAGTATTATTATAATGGTAAAAAGTAAAGCTTAATGCATTTTGAATAGTAAAGGCAAAACTACCAGCTCCAGGCTGAAAAGATTCTTTTGCTCTCCATCGGATTGTAGCAGCAGCATAATTTGCAGGCACATCTACCCATGCTGTACCATTATATATTTGTAATTCAAATGCTGGGTCTGAAAGTGAAATGACATTTCCTACACTTGTACTAAAGTCAAAATATTCGTCATTCGTAACATAGCCCTGAACTAATTTTGTATTATTTCGAACAATTACACTTGTAGGAGCACTAAATGATACACTATAGCTTGTTCTAACACCTACACCCGCATTAACAGAAACTCCAATATTACCATTGGCATCACCCGAAGGCGGATTCAATTGACTTCCTACAACTGGTTGTGAACCCGAGTATTGAACATATCCTGTATTATCAACATTTCTATTAGTAAATATAGTAGGGGCAGAAAAATTAAATGGAATATTAGTACCTTCTTCGCAATCCTTCACACCATCATTATCATCGTCTAAATCATCCAAATCCCCAATATTATCTCCATCAGAATCAAGACATGCATTTGCAAATGACTGTATAGCCGTATAATATTTGTAAGTACCGCTGAAAATACCGCTTTCTGATGAAGTTTCCAATGCATTAGCAAAACCATTGTTACCAAAAGTTGCAGTATTTGTACCAGAAGTTGCTACAACTGCATTTTGCATTGTGGAAGTAATTGTTCCAGAAGAAATATTGGAACCCAATAAATTGATAGCAGTACCTGAAGTTAGAGCTACTTTAATACCTGCCTCAAATGCATCAGCACAACCATCTCCATCTGAGTCTAAATCCAAACGATTTGGAATACCATCATTATCTGTATCTATATCCACCCCTCCACATAAAACTCTAAACTCTCCCAAAAACATATTATACGCAATATTCACCGTTAACCCTTCTGTGCTAACTTGGTTTAAACTATTACCATTAATATCATACCAACCTGTTAAAATATTTAATTTTACTTTGGTTGCATTTACGAATGTTTTTGGAAATTTAAATACCTGAGCCCCTGGCAAAGAACCTGAACCATTAGGTTGTGCAGTCGTATATACATCTGTTGTAAAAACTTTACCATTATCATAAGTAATTTCAACAGTAAAATCTTTTGGCGGAGCATCTCCTCCACCATAATTATAAGCATCAGGTGCCCATAAAACTACACCTCCTATATTTGAATTAGCAGGTAAAGTATAATCAATAAATCCAGAAGTTAAGGGATCTTGCAATAACCATGCATCATTTAAACTAGCTGGTGCTGTAGCTAGAGCTGCAAGACCTGTTCCTGTAAATCCAGATCCATTAATTGTTAGAGCGGCTGTATTTCCTCCATAAACAGGACTTGATGTAGCAGCAGTAGGTGTAATTAAAACAGAACTATTACAATCTGTCATCTCTTGTGTATCTAAAATACCATCATTGTCATCATCTAAATCAAATTCATCACCAATGCCATCATTATCAGTATCAATACATCCATTCAAATATTTACTGATCGCAGTATTATATACATATGTATCATTATAAACACCACTCTCAGTAGAAGTCTCTAATGAATTAGCAAAACCATTATTACCAAATGTAGCAGACGAAGACACAGAGGTTGCAACTACTGCATTTTGCATTGTGGTAGATATTGTTCCAGATGAAATATTTGACCCTACTAAATTAATGGCAGTTCCTGAACTTAAGTTTGCTTTAATGCCTGCTTCTTTAGCATCTGGGCAACCATCTCCATCGGAATCTAAATCTGTTCTATTAGGTATTCCATCTTTATCTGTATCTAAATAACTCAAACAACTTGTATAAATAGCCAAACCTCCTGTACCTGAAGTGGCGGTACCACCTAGAATTCTAAAACTCACTTCGGCAATACCAACAGTATTTGCGCCAGGAATGTTTTTTAAATGCACAATACCCCATGACTGAGTAGTTCCAGTATTTGAATTGGTCGTTTTAAAATAAGGGATACCAGATACAAATGGCGCACCCGTATATTTAGAGAAGTTACCAGTAAAATTATTTGTGTTATTAGGCTGTGGTGTCCAAATAGTATTTGTTGGTGCATAGGATGTAGACAAGTCAAAATCAATGGCATTTAATATAGTACCATCTCCTAATTTAACAGTAAAATCTCCTACTTTATCATCTTGATATATAGATGCAAATTCGAAGGCTATATCATTCACGGGCAAATCAAAAAAAAACTTATATCCAGCTTCTGATTCAGTGTATGAATGTTTCATCCAAGTCGGGAAAGCTGCATTATAGGCCAATGCACCAGTTGAACTTCCATCTATATTTGAAAAAGTATAAGTTGGTGGATAAGTGCAAGTTGACTCTTCGGCAGTATCTAAAATACCATCATTGTCATCATCCAAATCATTTAAATCTTTTATCCCATCCCCATCAGTATCTAAACAAACACTAGCCGATTTATACATTGCGTAACCATAAGAATAAAATCCGTTATAAGTTCCATTATCTGCAATTACTTCTAAACTATTAGCAAAGCCATTGGCACCATAACTGTCCGCTACAATACCTGTACTAGTAGCACTTAGTACCCCTGATTCAATCGCATCAAAACATCCGTCACCATCTGAATCTAAATCTAAACGGTTAGGGATCCCATCATTATCAGTGTCACAAATAGCTGTTTTATTGAATAAATCATAATATGCATTTGCAATTTTACCTGTATTGGCTGCATACCATGGAGTTGTCTGTGTAATTGAACCATCGACAAACCAAGAAACGAATCTATTTTTATCTGTAGTACCTGGTAATTGTTTTAATCCTGCTACTGCCTCTGTTACACTATTAGAATTATTAAACAAAATATCAGAATTTGCAACCCCCAACATTGGATAGTAAATACCCCCTATGAGTGAATTAGTAGAGAATTGACTAGCGTATAAATTAGATGAATTTTTGGTATAAGTTTCACTTGTACTAGTTGTTCTTGAAGTTGAAAGACTATATGAAGTTCCAAAAACTGTGTTCAATATATTCACTAACCCATTTTGATTGGCAACAACACAACAGTTATCCGATTGAATAATAAAAGATTTACTTGTTTTGTTTTGTATTGCTGTCTGCAAAGCAGCCCAATGATTTGCATGAATAGTATTAAATGCTGCACCACCAAAAATGACCATATCATAGCCATCATAAAATCCTTGCGGAACAGTTGCTGTTTCGATAATATTTGATTGAACAATTGTTGCACCTGCAAATTTGTTATTATCAAATTCAGCAAATAAATTAGTTCGCATTCCAAGATAATCCTCCGTAGAACCAGCAAATAATATTTTTTTAGCTTTCAAGTCACACTCTATATTATCTAATACACCATCATTATCATCATCTAAATCTGCATAATCATTCACACCATCTCCATCGAAATCTGTGCAAGTAAATGTTTTTGAACTAATATTATTGGTATAACTACATTCATTGATTCCTGTATTTGAAGTCCATGTACTTAAATTAAAAGGTCTTGCTGTAGTACCCTTATCATTTACTACTGCATAAACAATGGAAGTATTGTACACCAAACTTACAGGAATAGATACAGTTGTTGACGCTCCTGGAGCAAGGATAGAAGTTGTTTGATAGGTAGCTAGAATATTGGCAGCACCTGCAGTTGGATTCTCATCATATAGGGTAACATATGTACCAGCTGGTAATAAAAGAGAGCCAGTATTACTAATCGTTGCCGAAAGGGTCATATTTGGGCATGTGCCAACAATTGAGTTAACTGTAATGGTTGCATCTGGCACATATGCGTAACCACTGGGAACACCATTTCCTACTGCATCAGATAATTGCAACTGCGCCTCGTTGTTATTATAAGCAATTGCACTAGCTGCATTAATTTCTGATGTAGGTACCGTTAAATCACTATTAATATTTACGATACGATAGTTACGTTGGTTCCAATAATTTGGTGCTGCTCTCCAAGGAGTAGTAGTTGGATCACTTGCAAATACTTGTAAGGTATTGTTTCCTGTAACTGCAATTTCTGCTTGACCATCATTATTTAAATCAGCCACAATCGGATATTCTCCCCAAGTAGATGATGCTACAGCAGCTGTTGCATAATTCACAGGTGTAGCTAGGTTACCATTTATAATTCTCAAAGTTGATTGATCGCGATACACAATTTCTCTTATGCCATTTCCATCAAAGTCAAATGCGGTAATACCAGTACATCCTGACATATCGTTAGTACCAAGTGACCAAATAAATTGTGTCGCTGTTCCTATTGTAGTATTGTAGTTTAAATTATAGGCAGTAACAATACCTGCACTTCCACTCACAGAATTGATGATAACTGCCTCTGGTAAATCGGTTGATTTGCTACCTGTGGTTTTATCATTATATACATTGGCAATTAAAGGCAAACCTCTGGTACCATAGTTAAAACTTGGTGGTATTCTTTTAAATAATAATGTAGTTGCCAAATCAGCACCATTCGGATCCCACATCACTACATAAGTTGAACCATTATAAACAATGTCTAACTTACCATCTCCATTCATATCTCCAACTGCTGTGGGTCCATTGTCATTTGAAGTAATACCTGAACCAGTGACAGTACTTAAGTCTTTTAAGACAGTAGTAATACCTGTAGATAAATTAACGCCATATACTTTAGAACCATATATAATTTCCTTACCTGGATTCGTTGAAATGATATCCGCAACAATTACATCAATAGGTGTTCCTGTTGAACCACTTGTTGCACCAACATATCCTAATGCAGGCCCTGCCACTCGCTTTATCAATGCCCCATTTACAATACCAAAAACATCACTTCCCAAAACAATTTCGGCATTCCCATCCCCATCAATATCTACTACATATGGTGTACTGGTGGTAGTATATTGAGATGCAGTTGTAGATTTGTATAAGTAATTGGATTCTGTTCCACCAGTACTTGCAAAAATGTACACATAACCACTTGCATTCACAGCAATTACCTCAGGTCCAGTAGAACTAGAAATTATATTGGCTATTGCTGGTTGACTAGAATACTGACTTTGTATCGCAATTTGAAAATCAAGTGTACCCGTTAAAGCATTTGAACCATCCCCTTTATAAACAAAGTATCCTGTATTGTTACTTGCAGGTACTAAAATTTCAGAAATTCTATCACCGTTTAAATCAGCTGCAGTAGGTGTTCCGCCATTCCAGATAACGGCACTTGATTGAAATTTTTGAACCATCTCCCAACTTGTTGCTGGAGTTGGATTATAGGGGGCAACACAAGCTTGCGCATTCGCAAAAAAACTTATACATTGAAATATAACTACCAATAAAACAGTCTTAACGCCACAGATTCTACCTATGAAATTCTTTATCATCTAGATGGGATTTTGAAACGAACAAAAATCCCTTTTATTGCATAAAACGAGTTTAGAATAACTTCTATTCGTACGAGAATATTCTATTAATTTACTAACATTCTAAGAGTTAAATCTATCTATTTAAATTTATATAGATAATATCATTCATCAAAAAATATTCTAATTGTAGACCCCTCATTGTAAATGCTCTCAATTTCTATTTGAGCATTCATTAATTTTACAATATTTCTAATAATTTGATACCCTACTCCATTACCAGATTTAAACTTAGTGTTATGTTCAAAACCCTGATCGCTTGTATTACCTTTAAGTAAGTATTGAATCATTGACTGACTCATGCCAATACCAGTATCTTTCACAAAGATGTTATAACCATCTTTATTAACTTCATAACCAACTTCAATTTTCCCCTTTGTTGTTGCTTTAATTGCATTAACCAATAAATTATACAACAAAACCCTCAATGAATCTGGCCAATTTTCGATAATAGTATTTGGTTCAATTTTATTAATTAATGCTACATTTTTATTTTCAATAAAAGGAAGAACGAAATCAATTAAACTAGTAACTAAAATCTGTAAATCTATACTTTGCTTCTTAGGGAGTGTTTCAATATTATCAAACTTAACCCAGTTTAACATATTTGAAGTTAAATATTCTAATTCTTTGGTTGTATTTGCAATCTGGTTTATGGAAGATTTGATTTGTTGTTCATTGTTTGAATTTGCTATATTCTTTGCCGTGATATGTAAATATTTTAATGGAGTTAAAATATCATGATTCATTATGGCAATTACATGATCTTTTGCCTGATTTCTTTTTAAGAGATACTCATTTAAATTATTCAGCGATTCAGTTTTAACAGCCACTTCTCTTTCCAAATCTTTTTGTCTTCTTTGATAAATAATGGTCTTAAAACGAATATATAAAAGTACAATTACAATTATAGAAGCTAAATAAACCAAGTACATTAAGGGATGCAAAGTCCATGGATATGAGATCTCAAAAGAAAACTCAGAATTTGTCCATTTGCCTGTAATTGTATTCCTAACTCTTATAGAAATTTTATGATTGCCATAATCTATATTATTATACTTTATTATTGGACTTGCCACACTCATTCTGTTCCAAGTATCATCATCCAATTTATATTCCAACATTATATTTTCTTGAGAAAGCATCCCTGAAATACCTAATTGCAATTCAATAGTTTTAGTCTTTGACGAGAAATTATTTTTAGATGGATGAATAGGCTGAATATTACCATTAATTAATAGCTTATCAAAAAAAACATTGGGCTGTATATTTACATTATTAATACTATCCGGATTAAATTGTATTAATCCATCAATACCAGGAAAAGATAAATTTCCATTTCTTAATTGAATTGCACATGGCGAACAACCACCATTAAATTCTAGCTCATCAATCCCATCAGGTTTACCAAAATATCTAAATTTTATATTGCCTGGCCCTTTTTCCCAAAAATCAATTAAAGATTGAACAGGAGACATAAATAAGCCTTTATTTGAACTTGCCCAGACTCTGTTTTTATTATCTACAATAAAACAATGCGCATAATTCAGATATTTATTTTGGTCTAAGGGTAATTTTTTAATGATATTATCTTTATACATGTAAACACCACCGCCGTAAGTCCCAATTAAAAAATAATCACCAATGGAAGTGATTGACCTAAAATTGGCATTTGTTTTATCTCTATAAAATAATTTGAAACTATTATTTTGAAAATCATATTTATATAATCCATCTGTTGTTGCAACTAAAATTTCTCTTTCATTAAGCCTCTTTAAACTATAAACAATAAAATTAAAAGGTGCTTTTTTAAATCTTAAGATATATTTCCAATTATTTGAACTATTACTATTTAACATCTTTTTCATGATTCCAGATTCATTAAAAGAGTAAATAGCATCATTTATTTCTATGAAATTATTTCTATTGATATTGATTGTGATATTCTCAGGTTGAATATCTTTTATTCTATTTTTAACTAAATCATATTCAATAATTCCATCAGAATTGGTCATGAATAGAACACTATCTTTTGATATATATGTAGCTGTTTCAGCTGGTTTGTAAAAGATGTTTGGAGAAGATACAATTGAATTCCCAAAGATTTGTCCAGAATTAATTTGAATGTTACCATTTTTCAATTGTAATTGTGCATAAGCAGATGTACTTATCCCATTAATGGAGTTATTGGGAAGTACCCTATTAAAATACTTAGGCCTACCTATTAACATGCCTCTATTATCAGTGCCTAAATAAATGGTACTAGTCAGTTCATCAATTTGGATATATTTTATGAATTCTTGTTGAGGCAATTGATCAGTGATCAATTCTGTTGTTAAAGAACCATTTTTTATAATTAGCTTAAATAAACTTGAACCTTTAATTAGATATACTTGTTCATTGGGGTGATTCTGAAAAATAGTAATTTGAGTATATATATTCTTTGGGTTATAATTTTTTAATAGAGAAAATTGCTTTTCTGATAAATTTTCCGCCCCAAGTTGATTTAAATTATATTCAAATAATTTTCCAGATAATGTGAGTAGAAAAATTCGATTATTTATTACAAATACTTGACTATTTGAAGTAAAATTAAATAATGGCTCGAATTTATTTTTATTGAATCTATAGAAAATATTACGATTGATTGTAAATATTTCATTATTTACTTTGAAATCTTTGTGTTCAATTTCAATAATATTAGTTTGATTTGATTTTACCTTTAAATTATATTTATAATTCAAATATCCGGATTGTCCCACTAACTTATCAATTGAAGAATCTATTTTTACCCTATTTCTATCTATTATAAAAACACGCTCATCAATTAATTTACCATATAATCTGCCATCATTGGCTTTGTCAAAAAATACAATCCTGCCATCTAATACTTTTGATTTTTCATTATCCCCGAAGTTTTGAAAACCATACCCATTAAATCTTAAAATCCCGGATTCTGTAGCTACCCATAAAAAACGGCTCTTTTCATCAAATTGTAATCCTTTGATGGCATTGGTAGGCAATCCATTGTCAGTATTAATTCTTTCAAAATTATATTGTAATTGCGCTTTTGTATTTGAAAAACAAACTAGAAATAGTGCAATAAAAATTGTCCTTAAAAAAAAACTAGTAGCTAATTTGATGTACATGCGCCAATTGTAATAAATGAGTAAATGAATCTGCTTTCACTTTATCAAATATATTTGATTTAATAGTAGAAACCGTATTCATTTTTAGGCCCAATAAATTGGCAATTTCCTTTGTTCTATAGCCATTCAATAAATAATGTAAGATTTCTAGTTCTCTAACAGCAAGGGTTGAAAATGGATTAATAGAATCTTCTAATTTTTTCTTTAATTGAATAGGCTTGTTATATATAAATAACTCTAAATGATAATTGATCTCAGTTTCAGAAGCACCTTTATGTAAATAAGAATGAATATTAAACTTATTGGAGATTTTGCCATACACTTCTTCTGGCTGCATAGAATGCATTAATATGGACATATTGGGGTATTTCTCATTTATTTTATCTAGATATTCAACCGTGTTTCCATCAGGTAAAATAATATCTAATATTAAATGAGTATATTCATTAGCGGCCAATTCTTCCATTAATTGTATGCATGAACTTACATCTGCTACTTTTTGGACACCTAATCTATTTAAAATGGCAGTTAGGCCCATTTTCACAATGCTATGATCTTCAGCTACTAATACTTTAATGTCCATAAATTAGGATCGGTTTTGCCAAATTTAAACATTAAAAGAAGAAAAATACCCCTGTCATTTGTAGAATTAATTCTAAATTTAAAAGGGCAAATGTCATTTAGACATAAATCTATTATAGAAACTATATAAAAACCATAATTTTATATCTGCTTATATTAGCTACCCCAAAATGATTGCTTGCTTATATGTTTAGTTTAAACAATATAGTAAAAGACGGTATTTTAGAAATTTGCTTCTCTAACGACGACACTGAAAGCAAAAACTATTCCATTACGGATAGTAAGGGTAATGCTATCATGCAAGGGAAAATAACTGGTTATACTCAAAGAACTTGTTTGTATGTGGGAGATCTAAAAAAAGGGAACTATACCTTTACCCTAGGCAAGAATCATACCCAAGAATTCACCATTCAGTAGCCAAAACCCATTTATTTTAATTTGATTAAATTTGATGAAAATCAATTTAATTGAAAATTTCTATTTGCTCAGTTGGCAAAGCCAATGAATCATATATTAATGAAGGAGTTGATCTGTTCACCAAAAGAATTGGACACTACTACCCTATAGACTGGTCATTAATACCTCCCAGTAAACTCACCGAACCAGCACAAATAAAAAAAGCCGAAGCAGCATCTATTTTAAAAGCTTTAGCTAAAACGGATGTACTCATATTGCTAGATGAAAAAGGTAAGATGC
>JACCDN010259031.1_pt1 | contig 32741 bp, 29 predicted proteins | sample 7441691 | NCBI WGS metagenome assembly JACCDN01 (sample SAMN15323439, study PRJNA562643) | freshwater metagenome | isolation source: river surface water | place: USA:Blue River Watershed | collected 2017-08-16
ACATCCTTGGTCGCGGCCAAACAGGATCAGGCAAAACTCTCGCTTTTGGCCTTGCTTTGCTTACAAATATCAGCGGGAAAGCAGCCAAGCCGCATAAGCCATTGGCGCTTGTTTTAACACCAACTCGCGAACTTGCTCAGCAAATCGATGAAGTTCTAACACCACTTGCACGCGCAATTGGTCATGACTCTGTCGTAATTGCAGGTGGAATGCCATATGCAAAGCAGATAACCGCAATGCGCAAAGCCACTGCGATACTCGTTGCAACGCCTGGTCGCCTAATCGACCTACTAAACAAAGGCGAAGTACAACTGGATGATCTAGAAATAACTGTTCTCGATGAAGCAGATCAAATGGCCGATATGGGCTTCTTGCCGGTTGTTAAGGAAATTCTCGATCAAGCGAAGCCAAATGGACAACGTTTACTTTTCTCAGCAACCCTAGATCGTGGAGTTGATGCTTTAGTTCGTCAGTACCTAAACAATCCAAAGACTCACTCTCTACAAAACGATCGTGCATCGGTTTCAACCATGGAGCACTATGTACTTGTAATGCATCCTGGCGATAAAGATGACATCACCAACCAGATCGCTGCTCGTAACGGAAAGACGATTCTCTTCGTAAAGACTCAACGTGGAGCAGATCGTCTTGCTGACAAACTTGCTCATGCAGGCGTTCCGGTCGGCGCTCTTCACGGCGGAAAGTCTCAAGCGGTTCGTACTCGCACCCTTGCACTTTTCAAGCAACAACCAAATGCTGCACTCGTTGCAACGGATGTAGCGGCACGTGGTATCCACGTTGATGGAATTTCTTTAGTTGTTCACGTAGATGCACCAACTGACCATAAGGATTACTTGCACCGTTCCGGCCGGACCGCTCGTGCCGGCGAAGCAGGCGCCGTGGTAACTCTTGCAACTACAAAACAACAAAAATCTGTTGGCGGGTTAACGTCCCGTGCCGGAGTTACACCTAAATTTGTTGGAGTTAAGCCCCTAGACCAAGATTTGATGCGAATAACTGGCGCACAAGAACCTTCGGGTATCCCTTATGTGACACCAGTGGTTGAAAATAAGGGTCCTTCACGTGGATCGCGAAAGCCTCGTCCTAATTCAACTGAGCGTCGACGTCGACCAAGATGAAACGGGTTTAGAGGCCCATCAATTTTGCTTGAGCATCGAAGTTTGGGATTGCCTGTCTTACTTCATTAAAGGTCCCCGATTTCATGATTTTTCCGTCCTCAAGATAAACAACTACATCCGCGTTTTGCACTGTTGAAAGTCTATGAGCGATCATGATTACAGTGACTTTACCCTTCACAGATTGAATCGCTTGCGCAATTTCAGCTTCAGTTTCACCATCTAAGGCACTCGTAGCTTCATCCAAAATAAGCAACTTTGGATTCATTAGTAGTGCACGAGCAATCCCAAGCCTTTGACGCTCTCCTCCGGATAATTTAGATCCTTCATCTCCAATCTGTGTATCAAGACCATTTGAGCTTTTTGAAATAAACGTTCTTAAACTGGCACCATCTATTGCATTCCAGATTAGCTCATCGGAAACTTCGGAGTCTGAAAAACCCAAAGTAATATTTTGGCGAATAGTTCCGTCAATTAAAGATACATCTTGAGGAACATACGCAATCGCACCGGGCCATTTAGTTATTGCTGACATCGGAGGAAGACCACTAATTAGTATCTTCCCTCTATTCGGCTGAAGAACTCCAAGAATCACATCTACTAAAGTTGATTTTCCCGCTCCGCTACTACCAACGATGGCAAGTGACTTTCCTGCTTCAATTATTACATTTACATCAAAAAGACCAGAAGGCGAATCGTCGGAATATTTGAAATCTAGGTTTATCACTTCTACGGTTCCCACAAATCCTTGATGATTCACGTCGATCTTGGGAGAAAGCTCGGTGCTAGGTTTGACGAAAGATAGTTCAGAAATTAGATCCATAGTTTCTTTAGCACTACCTATTGCTATGCCTATCTGAATTACGCCCTGTTGCACTCTCATTATTGCTGGTCCGATCCGAGAACCTGCAGCGATAAATAGCGTTAGAGTCGCAATCGCCTGCTTGGAATCGTTAAGAGCAAATTGCAAACCTGCAATAGCAAATGCTCCAACTACGACTGCAGACTCTAGAACGTATTTGCTCACTATTGGCATAAATGCCAGTTCAGCGTCATTAGATGCAACCGCAAATCGCTGATTCTCAATTTCACCCGCATAAAAATTGCGTCGGTTTCGAACCAAAATCTCTCGATACGAACCCAGGGCTTCAATTATTAGTTGGTTGCTCTTAATGTTTCGCTCAGAATTAATACGTCCTAATTTGTTCGCTTTTGAAGACATTCTGAAGTGAAGAATCAATGCCACTGATCCAAAAAGCAAGAACGTAACAATAGCCACAATTGGATCAACTCCAATTAAGCCTAAAGTTAGTACTAGTAAGAGCGAAATATCTGCGATTAAAAATACGAAGTTTCCCAAGATTCCTATTGTAATTCGGCGCACTCCTTCAGTTATTAGAAAGAGGTTTTCCTGCCTTGTACGTTTTTGTAACTTCAGGATATCTTGAGAAATCAGTCGTGAAAATAAGTTAGATGTTATCCAGGCGGAGCGGCGACTAAGGAATTGAAGATACTTTCTACTGAAGTACATTGAAAGAATTGTTCTGACGATAAGTAATGACGCCGCGGCTATCGAAAGTGATACCACCTGAGTATAAAAATTTAAATCGGATAAATTTAAGAAGTCAAGAAACTGACTCGTTTTATTGCCAGGATTTTGATTTTGAATTCCGGTAATCGAGATCGCTCCCACAATTCCAATTAAGGCCACCCCTAATAAATCAAGAAAACTTAATGCGACTTGTACAACAATAACTGCAACAATTTTCTTCTTATCTCCACTTGGAAGTACCGATGCAGAAGCCTTTATGGCTTCATAATATTTCTTCATACGAAAACTACTTTGATAACTTTCGGAGACCGTTCCAGAATTCATGCTTATGAACTGTCGAAAGTAAGTAATTTGTGATCTTTGTTGACACATCTGGGTGAGCATATTCAGGCGCAGTCGGAAGAGGCCTAACTGTGGACTCAACAATTTCTATTGCTTCGAGTACTCGCTCGGCTTCGATTCCGCACATAATAATCGAACCTGCTTCCAAAGCTTCTGGTCTTTCCATCGAATCACGGATGGTTATTGCGGGGAAATCTAGAATTATTGACTCTTCAGAGATGGTTCCGCTGTCTGAGAGCACCATCCGTGCCTCTGATTGAAGTTTGTTGTAATCCAGGAATCCAAATGGTTCATGGAAATTAATCAGATTATGGGGCGCAACTGTAATTCTTTCCATTCTTTTGCGTGTTCTGGGGTGGGTAGAAACCAGGACTGGCATTCCAAAGTGTTGCGCTAACGAATTTAGAGTGTTAAGAAGTATTGCGAGCCGTTCATCAGAATCCACATTTTCTTGGCGGTGGGCACTTACCAGAAAAAACTCTCTAGATTTTAGTTTTAACTTTTCTAGAACCTTGCAATCAGCAATCGCTTGTTTATGTAGACCAATAACCTCGTATAGCGGCGAACCCATTAAAGCGATTTTTCTCGGGTGTATGCCTTCTGACAATAGATTGTTACGAGCTAATTCGCTATAGGGAAAATTAAAATCTGCAATGTGATCGACGATTCTACGATTTATTTCCTCAGGTACATTTGGATCAAATGATCTGTTTCCAGCCTCGAGATGATAAATAGGAATTCCAAACCTCTTCGCGATAATCGCCGCGAGTGCACTATTAGTATCTCCTAAAATCACAATTGCATCTGGGCGGTTTTCGTTCAATTCTTTTTCTGTAGCTACAAATAAGTTTCCCAGAAACTCCCCAAGGCTTTTGTGGTCATCTTTGAAAAATGAATCAGGTTTCCGAACGCCAAGTTCTGAAAAGAAAACATCTTTCATTAAGGGATCAGGGTTTTGGCCGGTGTGTATCAAGCGATGGTCAAAATGCTTATCAAATTTTGAAATAATTGCTGACATTCGGATTATCTCAGGTCTAGTGCCAACGAAAGTTGTGACTTTGGTTTTCATAATTTATAGCCCCCGCCTAGATATATATTCCTGATATTCGGGAAGTGAACTGATCAATTCAACAACCTCTTCGACGGAAAGTCGCTCTGTGTTATGTGACGTATACGCTTCATTCTGCTTAACTTCCTTATTTCCTTTTTCAAAATAAATCTGGTAATCGAGAGAGCGTGTATCGAGAGGAACTTTGAAAAAGTTCCCTTCATCGATACTCCGCATTTTTTCCTCAGTGCCAAGCAATGATTCATATTCTTTTTCGCCATGTCGAGTGCCTATGACTCTTGTTTCGATTTGACTTTTCTGCGCTATCTCCTGAAGTGCCTCCACCAGGGTTGATATCGTTGCTGCAGGTGCCTTGCGGACATATAGATCCCCTGATGTGGCATTAGTGAACGCATGCTCAACAAGTTCAACCGATTCAGTTAAGGACATTAGAAACCGAGTCATTTGAGGATTGGTAATTGTTATAGGTTGATTGCTAAAAATTTGATCTAAAAAAAGCGGGATCACTGAGCCCCTGGACATCATTACGTTTCCATATCGAGTCACAGCGATTTTGGTTTGCTGATTTGGGTTATTTCTTGCGATAGAGAAGGCAACTTTTTCCATAAGAGCCTTTGACATTCCCATTGCATTTATTGGGTAGACCGCTTTATCTGTACTCAGGCAAACTACAGTTTTGACTCCAAAGTCGACCGCAGAATTTAATACATTAGAGCTTCCAAGAATGTTTGTTGCAACAACTTGCTCAGGGAAAAATTCACCGGAAGGAACCTGCTTTAAAGCCGCTGCATGAAAAACATAATCTGATCCCTTTATTGCTGTATTGACACTTGCTAAGTCGCGCGTGTCACCAAGGAAAAATCTGAGGCGTTCATCTTTAATGGTATTGCGCATGGCGTCTTGTTTATTTTCGTCGCGACTAAATACGCGGATTTCACCAACGCTTCCTTTGAGCAATTTCTTCACCATCGTGGATCCAAATGAACCGGTACCACCGGTTATGGTGATCACCGCATTTGCTAAAGAACCGGACATGTCACCCTCTTTTAACGACGAATGGCGTAAATCCACTCGTTATATTGTTCAATCATTTGCTTTATTCCTGGAGGTAAATCATACCCTGCGTGTGCCCACAGGCTTAAGTTTTTTTCGTTATTTACGGTGGATAAGGTCCGATTTACCGATTGATTTGTACGAAATGGCTCAATTACAAGATCTTCCCGATCCGCTAATTTTGCAATCCAAGAAATCAATTCGAACTTACTGATGGAATCAGAGGGAACAAGGTGCTGTATGCCAGAAAACCATAAATTATTTTGAATCATTCCGGAAATAACCCTTCCGAGTTGCAAAGGTGTTACGCCATTCCACAAATGATTTAAGTAGCCCTGAATATGTTTTCCCCTAGGTAGGGATTCAACCCAACTTTTTAATTCCGTGTTTGTTGAAATCTCGTTTCCAACTACCGAAACTCGAAGAATGTTGGTATGGGTTAGAGCCGCCTCTCCAAGAACTTTTGAATATCCGTAAACATCCAATGGATCAGGTGTAGAAGTTTCAGAATAATTGCCTGATGAGCCAGAATAAATGCAATCTGTTCCAATCTGAATTACTTTGAGTTGAGTTTTACTCGCAAATTTATCCAGTTCACGTGGAAAGTAACTATTTACGGCAATAGTCTCAATCAAATCTGACGCAGATTTTTCGTTAATTTTATGTCGAATTAAACCAATTGCATTAATTACAAAATCAAAATCACTTAGAAATTCAAATTCGGAATCAAATGCTGCAGTAAACTTATGTGAAAGATTTGTCTTTGTGACTGAAATACCCTGCCGATTGAACTCTGTTACCTCCATGCCATAGTCCGCCAAGGTTTGAGCGATCCCCGAACCAATCATTCCGGTTGAACCTAAAAGGGCCACTCTGCTCATTTTCAGAGAATATCAGTATCGGGATAACCCTCAGATGATAGATTTGTTAAATGAGCGGTACAAAATCATTGCTGACTGTTGTTACGGCTGTATACAACGGTGAAGACTACATAGAAGAGACAATCGTTTCGGTGCTTAAATTTGCATCGTCAGTAGATTTCGAATACATAGTAATGAATGACGGTTCCACTGATGGCACTCTCGAAATTCTTGAGAGGTACTCGGATCGAATAACTATATTTAGTCACGCTAATTGTGGGGAATCTGAATCTGTTACACGCGCTTTCGAGGCGGCGCGCGGTGAATATCTACTTGTCGTCAGTGCTGATGATCCATTACTCACGAGCGAACTGTTTCAAGATGTCTTTGAATGGTTTAAGAATGATCCAACTCTTGTTGCGATTTACCCCGATTGGCAAATGATTGACGCTGATGGGAATATTTTGCAAACAGTTTATGTACCTGATTATTCCGACGAACTTATGATTGGCAAATGCAGAACATTGCCAGGTCCTGGAGTCATCTTTCGTAAAGATGCTGCACTTAAAATTGGTGGTAGACATTCAAGATGGGTTTATGTGGGTGACTATGATTTTTGGTTAAGGTTGGGACGATTAGGTGAAATAAGGCACCGTCCAGGAGTCCTTGCTCAATGGCGCCATCATCCGAGTTCCACTTCTGTGAGCAAAAGAGGGCCAGCGATGGCACTGGAACGGATTCAAGTAGTTGAAGAGTTCTTATCAAATAATTCGATAGAAAAAACCTTAGTGAAAAAAGCATTGGGACACGCCTACTACACGGCTGCAAGGCTTGCCTTTTTTAGTCGTGAGGTCCCAGGAAAAAAGTATCTGTATAAAGCATTCAAAAATAGAAGAGGTTGGGTTGAATCCGCAGAACTTCCTGTAATTGCGTTCATTGTGCTCGATCCTTTAAGCCGATTAATTGTCTGGCCATTAAAGTCGCTTCGCATTTTTCGAGTTCGCAATTTATGAAACGTAAAAAAGTTCTGCTAGTTGCAATGCTAGATAGCGTGCATACAGCTCGATGGTTAAGCCAATTTCGTGACTCGGAGATTGATTTCCATATTTTTGCTTCAAAAAAACATAAATTTTTACATCCAATACTGAGTGATCTTGTGAAAGGTGGATATAAAGCTAGATTCAAGCTTTTGCCTGCATCTAGATCTGTTAAGTATTTTGGATTCTTAGATTATGTATTTTTTGTCCTACCGAACTCAAAATTGAATATGAACACTAGGAAATATTTTTTGCAACTTGTATTGAAGTTGTCAACTTTTGACTTTATACATGCTCTAGAAATTCAGGGCGCAGGATACCTAGTGACTGATATTCTTAAAAAGAAAATCACTTACCCGAAATTTATTCTCACTAACTGGGGCAGCGACATCTACTATTTTCAGAATGAGCCAGGCCATAAAAATAGAATTAGATCTGCCCTATCGAAGGCTGACTTTTATTCTGCCGAATGCGTACGGGATTACCAATTGGCTCGTGAATTTGGCTTTAATGGAACGGAGCTTCCGTGTATTCCAAACGCAGGCGGCTTCACCATTGAGAACAAAGCTTACGAACTGCCATCAAAGCGTTCTAGAATTATCGCAAAGGCGTATGGAGGAGAATTTGGAAGAGGTGATTTAGTAATTGAATCCCTTTCTGTAGTTTTAGTGGAACATCCGGGCATTTCTGCATACTTGTACTCTGTAACGGATGACCTGGTTGATGCTGCAGCAAATCTAAAACAAAAATTTCCAGATCGCGTTGAGTTTAGAAATAGGCGGAACCCATTATCTAGAAATGAAATTTCTCAACTTTTTAAAAGCTCTCGGGTATATATCGGCGCCTCACGTAGCGATGGAATAAGTACTTCTTTTTTAGAAGCAATAGTTTTTGGGTGCTACCCAATTCAAACCACGACATCCTGTGCAAGCGAATGGGTTTCGCTTGGTACTAAAGCAAGTCTTGTTGGGCAAAGCGCTGACGAAATTTCTCGTGAGTTAAAGAAAGCTTTGAAAAATGATGCTCTCGTAGACTGGGCTTTTAAGGAAAACCAATTGGTAGCTAAAGAAAAATTAGATGCAGAAATCGTGAGAAAAATCGCATTTACTTTCTATTTATAGATTAAATTGTTGAAATCCGATTTTCATTTCTTCGATGGCGCGATTCAAAACTTGCTCTCCAGAGTAATTAGCAATCGTTTCGGGATCTTGTAACCACTCTAGAATATTTTTTTGATGTTGTAAAAAGTCCAGCGATTTAGCTTTTTTTATGGCTACTTTAATTCCAGATAGCGACGCCGGCGATTGAATGACCAACTCTGGTGGAATTCCGAAATCTTCCACTCTCGGGCCAACATAAATTGGAATACATCCACTTTTCAGAGCATCGAATAATTTTTCTGACATATAGCTTTGGCTGTTTTCTATTACCAAAGCATACTTATACTCTTGAAGAAGTTTTATCTTATCTTTAGGAGCCTCTATCTTCGGCCAGTTAAGAAACCATTTATCAATATGGAAGGGAAATGAGAATAAACTTCTTAGAGGATCTTTTCTTAATTCAATTACAAAAATTTTCATCTTTGAAGCAAAAGAAATATTCCAATCCATCCCGAATAAATCTACATCTTCTAAAGCATTTGCAGCTTTTCTTCTCAATGAGTACATTTCAGTTTTGTGAAAATTCAATTTATTGGCATTGATTAGCGCAATCTTTTCTTTTCGGTTTGCTTTGAAGTGAAGCGACTTTTCCCAAAATTGTGGCCAGAGTTCAAAGTTTGGAGAATTTTTGGGCTTGCCGAAGGTTAAGGTTTTGTCGTACACGGCGAGAGACTCCTCTTTATATCCGCTCGGGATAATGCATTCCGGTTCACTCCTAAATAGAATATTGAATCTTTTATTCGACGCCCTTTCCGATAACAATCCGAGTTCAGATTTTCGATGGTCAATCGCTAGAAAAATATCAGCATTCGTTGGGGATTCGATAACTTTAAAACCTTTTTTAGCGAGAAGGTCGCGCATGGTTTCTAGGTTTTCACTCATATGGCGTATGGGTGAATTTGGATACTGACCACCAACGTGAACAGTTAGATTTATCTCCAAAATGCATTCCAATAGTAATTGGGTTGCTTCACTGCTCTTAAATGTACATAAAATCTAAAAAGCTTCTTACGAATGTTTAAAGGCATCAGATGGAAGATCTTCTTCAAAATTCTTGAAAGAGGCGTTTCGGATTTATATTCAGTAAGTAGTTGGGTTGTGAATTGGTTAGAAAGCTCCATTAAACTTGTAGTGAGACGTTCATTTTTGCTTTTCGGCTCCATCTTCGATAATCGTGCAATCAACTCACTTGTAAATTTGGAGTCAATAGCTGTGTAACTATCCAGGCCAACACTTACAGAATGGCCCTCGGTGTAACCCCAAGCTTTAAAGCAGGCTTCGACAAAAAGTAACTTCAAGAAATCCGCCAAAGCGGAATCGCCAATTCTGATATCGATACAACTGTAAACTTCTAGACAGAATCTGCTTCGATCATTAATTGGCACCAATTCCAATAAGTTCTTGAAGTTATCGTTACTAAATACTCTAGCGAGCCCCAAACCGGCACCAATTTTAGATTGCAACTGGTTTATGACATGAGACTCACTTGTTGGATTTTCTCGATAGAGCATTGTTTCTTTTTGTATGTATTTCAGTTTGCCATGAATCAATAAAGTAAGTGTCGTCTCGGTGTCGCCAAAAGTTGGGCTATGCCATGGCGCAGAAGACCTTAAGAAAGTTTCCTTATGAAATGCCGACGAAGGAAATGAGAGGCTTTGTGTCCTTAAATTTAACAAAAAATCATCAATTTGGGTATTCGAATCTACGAGCCAAGCGGCTCGAGGCGGTGTTTCTTGAGGATTACCCTTTTCGTCCAATGATCGCATTAACGTGCATACGGCTACCACATTTGTTCCAGCATTTTTAATTTCGTTTTCTAATACTTCTAGATGGTTGTTTAAGTAATAGTCGTCCTGATGCAAAGTAGCAAACCAAGGAGTTTTAATAAGTCCTTTTTTTAGAACAAAGTCTAGGGAACCTGCGCCGCCCAAGTTTATTTCATTTCTGATAATCATTATTCTTCCCACGAATTTGTCTTTCCAGAGTTCTAATTTATTCAGAGAACTATCGGTGGAGGCATTATCGACAATCAATAAATCAAAATTCTGAAATGTTTGATCCAATAATTGTTCTAAGAGGCTATCAAGATAAGCTTCGCCGTTGTAAATGCCCAGGTATACGGTTAACAACTTAGGGTCTAACGTCGCTTCCATGCTTGATTGTACCTTTTTTCCAATACTAATTCCATAAGAAGAAATTTCCAGCATCTCTGAATGTCGCGTTATAACGTTCGGAGTTCTTTCCAGAATGAAATTGATTTGGAGATAGGGAAATTTGATTATCGTCCCCGAGTAAGGCCGCCGAGAAAGAAAATGTTGAATTTCCAGTAATCAAGACTTTGGCCATTCGAAGTGTACAGTGAATAAAGTATGGGTCCAGGGAAGGATTATCTAATGTAAAAATTTTTCTCTCGGGGAGTATGTTTTCGAACTCAGAAATTACGTGCGTGCTGATTGGTGAATCTGAAACCAATACTATATTTTGCGGCAGCAATCCCAATATCTTAGATGTAATATCTAGGTACTCATCAAACTGAACTATTTTAGAAGCCACGGATAAATAATCACCTCTTCGAATATGTATTGCACAATAATCTCCGAGATTTTTTTGTTTGAGCTCTCTATTTAAATCTTCTCGAATTAACTCATGAGGGAATGAAAATCTGTCAATATATTTATTGCGAATTGTTCTCCAGTAATTTGAATTAAGCTCATTTATATTCAAATAGTCGAATTTCTCGCGATACTTGTTCAATCTGGATTTAGATTCGAATTTCGCGATCTGATTTAAATCAATTCCATATCGCCCTAGTTCCCAATTCCATAAATGGGAACGATCGGTGTATCTGAAGTACGACAAATCACATTTGACATTTTTCCCAATACTTACTTCTTGTAAATTCCAAAACCTTAAAACATTCAGTATCTGTGACCCAAGTCCTCCTTCGATAAAAACAAGAGGGTGCAAACGAGACGAAGGAACTAATACGATTTTCCTTAGGATGGCCAATAGGTAAGACTTCATCAAAGATTTTCCTCACCACGCTCGTGTTTCGATCGTACTATATTCGAAAATCTGAAGATTCACATAAGAGTTGCACTTTTGTAGAACCTTTCGGTTCACTTAGTTCATGCGAACAAAGCCAATTTTGATATTCGACCTCGATGGCACTCTCTTCGATTCGAACGGGCAAATATTTGAAGCTGTAAACTCTGTTCGAAACGATTTCGGAAAACCGTTTATAAGCATTATTGAATTAACTAGACACATTGGCTTGCCGGCAGAGAAGCTTTTTGAAGACTTGGAGTTGAGCGAATCTGAGCTTAATGAAATAGTTCTTGCATTTAGAGAAAACTTAAGAACGAAAATAGCGATAGGTAATGTTGTTTTTGCCAACGTCACTCGTTTTATAAATTTGGTAGTAGATCTCGGGTTTGTTGCTTGCATAGCTACATCGAAACCACAAGACCTTGCCGAATTAGTTATTTTTGGCTCAGAAATCGCTGGAAAATTTAGTGTGATTGCTGGCACTGGAACTTTGAGGCCAAAACCATTTCCCGACGTAATTCAAAAGTGTTTAGATGAATCTGGGGGAAGCTTCGGAATAATGTTTGGAGACAGAATTGAAGACATACAGGCAGCAATTAGCGCAAATATAGCTTCGATTGGAATTGCCCAAGGGGTACACTCTGAAAGTGATCTTTTAAATGCAGGGGCAAATTTGGTGTTCCCGAATTTCGAAAAGGTCCTAAATGAATGTCTAAGTTTTCCGGGAGGACCAGATGCCTACTTCCAAGAATTATGCTGATCTTTTCTGTGACGAACTCGTAAAGCAAGGCTATACGCATTGCTTCTATTTGGCTGGTGGCAACATTATGCACCTTCTGAATTCAGTCAGTAAAAGATTTGTTTGCATTCCGGTGGTGCACGAGGTAACTGCGGGAATTGCAGCCGAGTATTTCAACGAGGCTAATTTGGAAAGTGAAGAAAAAGCTTTCGTATTAGTAACAGCTGGTCCTGGATTAACTAATTTAACAACGGCTGTAGCCGGGGCCTATTTGGAAAGTAGGGAGCTCTTGATTGTAGGAGGACAAGTAAAGTCTTCCGACCTAAAGTCCGGCGATCTTCGTCAAAATGGAATTCAAGAGTTAGATGGAATTACACTTTTGGAATCTATAACCATTGACCGCATAAGGATAGACAAGCCCTTTAAATTAGATCAGCTATTTACCAGGGTCTCTCCAGGCAATTTTGTCAGAAAAGGCCCCGTGTTTATCGAGTTCTGCCTAGACGTACAAGCATATGCTGAGGAATTTTTTCATGACATTGAACCAAAGCTGATAGAAATGACTCCAAAAATAGATCAGTCTCCTCAGATGTTTGAGAGATTAACTGATTACTCGAGACCGGTATTGCTCATTGGTGGCGGAGTAACTCGCCAGTTTACTGCCTTAAACAAACAAAGAATAGAGAATTTGCCTTTTCCCGTTATGACAACGTGGAATGCTGCAGACAGGATGGATTCATCGGCAGAAAATTACATGGGTCGCCCAAACACGTGGGGGCAAAGATACTCGAATATAGTTCTTCAGCAGGCAGATTTGATTTTTGCAATCGGAACGCGACTTGGTCTTCAACAGACTGGTTTCAACTGGCAAGGCTTCGCTCCCGTAGCTGACGTCGTTCATTTGGATTTAGATAAAGCCGAACTGTTGCGTTCTAACCTACAAACCAAGTATAAAATTCAACAAAATGCTGATGATTTTCTAGAGGAAATTCTACGTGCTTTCGAAAACATGAGTACAAGTAAATATGATGCTTGGTTGCAATTTTCACAGAAAGTTAAAGCAACCTGTCCAGTAAATGAAAAAGTAAATGAAGGATTTAGTGAGTTCTGGAATCCATATGACTTTTTGCTTGAACTTTCAAAACATGTGAAAAGTGGAGATTCGGTGATTCCTTCAAGCAGTGGTGGAGCTGAAACGGTAACTATGCAGGCACTGATGCAACCCGCAGGTTGCCATGTGATCACAAATAAATCTTTAGCAAGTATGGGATATGGATTAGCCGGAGCAATTGGTGTTGCGTTCAAAACTGGAAATCGCGTAATCCACTTAGAGGGTGATGGTGGATTCGCACAGAATATTCAAGACTTAGGAACAGTATCAAAAAATGATTTGCCAATCAAAACTTTTATTTTTTCAAATAAAGGCTATGCATCTATTCGCACAACGCAGAAAAGCTACTTTGATGGCAAGTACATAGGTTGCGACGAAGATACAGGTTTAGGGATTCCAAATTGGAGAAAACTCTTCGATGCATACGATATTTCATTAACCGAAATCGATCCAAATAAACGGTTTTCAAGGGAAATTTGCGATCAGATGAATGATGATCATCCTCGAGCATTCCTTGTAAAAATACACCCTGATCAAACTTACTTCCCAAAAATCACTAGCAGGGTGCTCGCAGACGGAACAATGTCTTCCAACCCTATTCATTTGATGACACCTGAGTTACCCACCGCTGTGGCGCAGGAAGTCTTTAAGTTTCTCACGTTATAGTTCAGCTAAGCCAATAGGGGGATCTGTGAATAAGCTTGAACGAAAAATGGTGGAAATACTTGAAAAAGGAAAACACCTTCACGGCGTAGTCAGCGTCAAGGCTGAATTTGAAGCAGAGGGAACTAGAACGGACGAACTTCTGCGTTTAGTAGATGTCTCACGTTCAGCACAACTTCCAATTACTTTGAAAATTGGTGGATGCGAAGCTATCCGCGACCTTTTAGAAGCAAAGCAGATTGGTGTCAAGTACATCGTGGCCCCAATGATTGAAACGCCGTATGCGCTGACAAAATACATCAAAGCGATTGACCTTGTTTATTCTGAAGACGAAAGAATGGACACTGATTTCCTATTTAATATGGAAACGATAACTGCTTATGAGCATCGAAATGAACTTGTAGAAGTTGCGAGCGAAAAACTGGCAGGAATAGTTTTCGGAAGAGTTGATTTTTCCGGATCAATGGGGCTTGGGCGCGACGCGATTGAAACACCTGAAATCACTGAAAAAATCTGTCAGATAAGCACTTTGACGAAAAATGCCGACTTAGATCTGGTTATGGGTGGAGCAATTTCGATTGATGCGTTGCCAAGACTGAAAGATGTAGCTTCAATTCATCTTTCACGTTTCGAAACTAGAAAAGTTGTTTTCTCCGGGGAATCTGTTTCAAGAGATGAAATCACCGGGGGTTTGTTGAATGCTGTGCATTTTGAATTACTTTGGTTGCTCAATAAGCGTGATTACTATTCAAACATAACCAAAGAAGATCAGACACGAATACAGATGCTAGAGGCGAGATGGAAGGTTTTGGGGAAGGAAGTATTCTGAATCCAAAAGCTTTACCGCTAAGCGCACTAAAAAATGCCAGAATACTGATCACCGGTGCATCAGGTTGGCTTGGGCAGGAAACCATTTGCCTGCTTGCAAAAACTGTTGAGAATTTCGAAGATTCAAAAATTGTTTTTGCGGCGAGCTCAGAAAAGGTAATTAAAGTTCACGATTTGGTTATTCAAATCCATGCACTGAAAAATTTACCTAAGGATTCAAAATTTGATTTTATATTGCACTACGCGTTCTCCACACAAGGGAAACGAGATATTTTAGGTGCCGAAAATTACTTGGCCCTGAATCGGGATCTCACGCACCGGGTTGTTGACTTGGTGCATAACAATGTGACAACGAAAACTTTAGTTTTATCGAGCGGAGCAGCTGAGTTTGTTGGTAATGGTAATTCAGTCAGTGAATCGAAATATGTTTATGGCCTCTTGAAAGCCGAAATGGAAGAAGCATTTTCGAGCCCAAATAATCTATCGTTACGAGTATGGAATACATCTGGGCATCACTTGGGAAACGATCCAAGATATGCGATAAGCGAATTTATTTCTCGTGCTCTTACAAATCAGAATATTGAAATACAGAATAACTTGAAACGTTCGTATGTGGATTCCCAATCAATGATTTACTCAGCATTGAGTTATCTCATGGACGATGGCTTTGGAGTTGTTAATTCTGGAGGAATAGAAACTAATTTGATGGATTTAGCCCATGAGGCGATTCGTTGTCTTAACAGTAAATCTGGTTGTGTTCTGATGAACACAGAGAGTCTTCCGAGCCTAGATTACGTATCCCCGGCATCAGATATTCCAGCAAATTACTGGCCGGAAGAAGTTGGAATAACGGATCAGATATTAAACACTGCCGAAGGTACACCTATAAACCAAAAGTTCTAAGTAATTTTTGCAACGTAAATCATAGGTGTTATAACTGTTTCAGCGTATATTCAGCCTATGGTTTCAAGCAGACTACAGAATCTCCTTTACTTTTTTTTCCTTTTAAGTGCTTTTGGCACACTATTTATTTCTGGTTGGTGGCCACTTGAAAAACAAGGTATCGGCGGGGGCCACAATTACGTAGATTTGAAAGCGGTATTGGATGTAGCCCAATGCTATTTAACGGAAGGGAAAACGGTTTTCTCTGAAGGTTCGATCTGTTCATATCAATATGGTGTTTTCTTGCTTGATTTCATCAATGTTTTAGGGCTTACTTCAATAAACTATAAATTATTAGGATTTACCTTGTTTTTTCTCAGTGCAATATTCTTATCTTTCGTAGCTACCTCTACTTCTTACAGTTCTCGAAGTCGATTCCTATCTGCTCTATTGGTCTTATCAACGGGGTCGTGGTTGCTTTTTGAGCGTGGAAATTTTGATTCGTTGATTTTCTTGATAGTTTTAGCGTCATTACTCTTTCTAGACACAAAGTACTCGCTTGTTGGTTTTGTATTGATTGGTACTACAGCCCTTATGAAGTTTTACACGCTGCCACTATTGTTTTTATTCGTGATGCTTGAGAAAAAACGAGGCACTAAGATTTTCGGGGTTCTTCTTACATTTATAATTGTTTTTCGAATACTCCCTGATATCACTGCGGCAAGCAGCCATCCAAATCCCTTGTTTGCGGCATTTGGGGTTTCAGCACCAGCTCTTTGGGTTAACTTCTTGTCTTGGAAATTTGAACTCGGTATAACACTAGGCATCGAAATCCAATACCTGCTGGGCTATGTAATTCTTTTAACTGTAATTTCCCTAATTAAGTGGACCGCTTTGGGAAAGCGGTTTCAGATTAAGTATGAGGATAAGGAAGGAAAATGGCGGGAAAAGGTATTCTTAATGTCGTCAGGAGTCTTTCTGTCATGCTTTTTAGCAGGAATGAACTTTGACTACCGTCTAATTTATTTGTCAATTGCTCTGATAATGCTAAATGCTTCTAATCCGAAATTGATTACAAACAAGATATTTATCTCACTTGAGCTAAGTGCACTTTGGTTTACTTACTTCTTCTTCGGAATTACTGGGCCGATACAAGTGATTCTCGCCTTTATTGGGCATTTGAGCCAATTGCTGCTCGCATCTATCTTGATTTTGACTACTTTTGATTACCTGAAGACCAAAGTAGATTTTCGACTATGAGATATCTAGTCACCGGACACACGGGGTTTAAGGGATCTTGGTTGTCACTTTGGCTTTCTGAGCAGGGACATTCCGTGTCGGGAATATCCCTTAACCCAGATATGGATTCAATCTTTAATCAGGCGGATGTAAAGAGTGTCCTCGATCGGGATATTCGGTTAGACATTAGAGACAAAGATTTACTGACTGCTGCAGTAAGGGAGATCGATCCCGAAGTAGTGATTCATCTAGCGGCCCAGCCATTAGTTCGTTACTCCTATAAATTCCCCGTTGAAACATTTCAAACCAATGTCATCGGAACTTTGAACTTACTTGAAGCAACAAAGAATCTTGATTCGTTAAGAGCCTCCCTCGTTATCACCACCGATAAGGTTTATAAAAATTTTGGGCATTTTGATGGCTATGTCGAATCAGATCCACTTGGTGGAGAAGATCCTTATAGCGCTTCAAAGGCTGCAGCAGACCTTGCTTCTCAATCTTGGATTTCAAGTTTTGGGGTTTCGAAAGTCGCGATTGCTCGCGCTGGAAATGTAATTGGTGGAGGTGATTGGGCGCAAGACAGACTAATTCCTGATTTGGTTCGCGCTTATGACAATCAAGAGTCTCCATTAATCCGAAATCCTAATTCGATTCGGCCATGGCAACATGTACTGGATTGCCTAAACGGGTATTTGCTCTTGATCAATTCAATGCTAGAAAATGGAACTGCTGGGGAGTGGAATTTTGGTCCCAACCATCGCGAACGACATCCTGTTTCTGAAGTTATTGAGATTTTTGCAAAAAATTACGGTGCAGGAGTTGCGCCTTGGATTCAAGACAAAAACCCTAACCCCCCCGAAGCGGGCATCCTCTTACTTGATTCCACAAAATCGCGCACACTTCTCAATTGGAAAGATATGCTTGCATTTGAAGAAAGTTTGGAGTGGACAGCAAATTGGTATAGGAAATGGCAGGATATTGGCGCCCGTGAAGCGACTCTCGCTCAAATTAGGGAATTTGAACGCCTAAACAGATTAGATAAATAGTACCCACCTAGTAGGATTTCATCACGAATTACTACAAAACAGGGGATAACTTGTCTGAATCATTTTTAGGTACTGTGCTAAAACTTTCTGAAGAATCCTTTCAGGAAAGGCACTCGCCAAAGCCTTTCATACCAGGTCAATCTCCTGTTCCAGTGACAGGAAAAGTTTTTGGGCCAGAGGAGATCTCCGCAGCGATAAATGCATCTCTAGAATTCTGGTTAACTTCGGGACCTTACACCGAGAAATTTGAAAGTAGATTTGCTAAAACTGTTGGAATGCGTCACGCATTTATGGTCAACTCCGGATCCTCTGCCAACTTATTGGCGCTATCCGCCCTTACAAGCCCACAACTTGGTGATCGTGCTCTTCGGCCTGGTGATGAAGTTCTAACAGTCGCTGCTGGATTTCCGACGACGGTCACACCCATCTTGCAAAACAGTCTAGTCCCCGTATATGTCGATATAGATCTTGGAACCTACGTAGCTAACGAAGAAGCGCTCGAAGCGGCGATCGGCCCAAAAACCAAAGCAATCATGATGGCGCATACTTTAGGTAATCCATTTAATTTAGATTTAGTGAAAAAACTGTCTGAAAAACATGGTCTATGGGTAATAGAAGATAGCTGTGATGCGCTCGGTGGTACATACATAGGGCAAAATCTAGGAACCTTCGGAGATTTATCTACATTCAGTTTCTACCCTGCTCACCACATAACTACAGGTGAAGGTGGAGCGGTGCTAATCAAGAAGGTTGCACACAAAACAATTGTTGAATCATTTAGGGATTGGGGACGTGACTGTTGGTGTGCTCCAGGTTGTGACAACACTTGTTTGAAGCGATATTCGTGGCAATTAGGCGAACTGCCCGAGGGCTACGACCATAAATATACTTACTCTCACCTTGGTTACAATTTAAAAAGTGGTGACATCCAAGCTGCAATTGGCTTAGCTCAGTTGGATAGGTTGGAATTTTTTGTCAAAGCTCGCAGGGACAATTGGCAATACTTGAAGTCTGGACTTAAGCACTTAGAGGATCAATTTATTTTGCCTGAAGCTACTCAGGGAAGTGATCCATCATGGTTTGGGTTCGCCATCACCGTAAAACCGAATGCTGGAAAATCTAGAAACCAAATTGTTCAAGAATTAAACGATGCCAAAATTGCTACCCGACTGCTATTTGGAGGCAACTTGCTTCGTCAGCCAGCTTTCAAGGGAACAGTTCGGAGAGTGCATGGAAATCTTGAGAATACTGACATTGTAATGAATGACACTTTTTGGATTGGCGTCTGGCCAGGATTGAATCAAGACATGTTGGATTACATGATTGAAATACTTTCAAAAATCATGACTGAGGTAAAATGAAAGTTATACTTCTTGCTGGCGGTTTAGGTACTCGAATATCTGAGGAAACAACTGATAAGCCAAAACCTATGGTTTTAGTTAATGGCCAACCTATAATCTGGCATTTAATGGACATATTCGCTGGTCAAGGATTTACTGATTTCATTATCGCTACGGGTTATAAGGGAGAAGTGATACACGACTGGGTGGAAAGCCTCGACACAAGTTGGAGTATTTCTGCTTTGGATACAGGCCTAAACACACAGACCGGCGGCCGAATTAAAAGGTGTATGGAGAGTGTTCCTGATCAAAAAGTTATTGCTACCTATGGCGATGGCTTGGGTAATGTGAATATGACCAAACTTTTAAATTTTCATGAAATGAATGGGTTGCAAGCTACCGTAACAGCCGTTAGACCTCCCGCGAGATTTGGCGTACTCCAATCGAGTAACGGTTTGGTCACCCATTTTGGAGAAAAAAGTCAAACGGATGTTGGTTGGATTAATGGGGGCTTTTTTGTTTTAGAGCCTAAAGTTTCACATCTCGTTTATGATGACATGGAACCCTTTGAAACAGGTGCTATCCCAAGATTGGTTGAAAATAAGCAATTGGCTGCCTATCACCATGAGGGATTCTGGCAACCCATGGATACCTTAAGAGAGAAACACGATTTGGAAAGAATGTCGAGAATGTCTGTTGTGCCGTGGAAAGAGATTAATTAAATGCAAATTCATTTGTCAATTATTACACCAACCTACAATGAAGAGGAATCAATACAGAATTGCATAAGTAATTTGAGAAGCGTAATGAAAAATCAGTGTCCTAATTTGATCTACGAGCATGTAATTATTGATAACTGTTCTTCAGACTCTACGGTGGAAAGAGTATCCCTAGAAGCCAAATCAGACTCAAGAATAAAACTAATTGTGAATTCTAGAAATATAGGAGCGAGTAAGAGTATCTATAGGGCACTCGGAAGAGTTACAGGCAATTGGGTAGTTCCCATGCTTCCAGCAGATTTACAAGATCCGGCAGAGGTTATACCTGCAATGTTGGAGTTAACGGACTCGGAAGTTGAGATTGTCTATGGGGTACGTTCGAATCGTCAAGAGCCTTTAATTATGAGGACTTTAAGGAGAATTTACTACAGGACTTTGAGAAGATTTTCGAACATTGACCTTCAGAATGATGCCGGAGAATTCGTACTAATTAGTAGTCGCGTTGTACGCGCCATCTTAGATGTAAAGGATCAAAATCCTTACATTCGAGGATTGATAGCACAAACAGGTGCGAAGTATTCTAAAGTTAGCTATACCTGGGGCCGCAGAAAAGCTGGCCGTAGCAAATCTTCACCATTTGTTCTTGCAGATGTCGCAATTAGTGGATTGGTTTCAACATCTCAAATTCCAGCACGAATTGCATTGCTCAGTGGGTTTGCTATTTCCTTAATTGGGATGCTTGTCGGCTTAACTTACTTAATGCTTTCATTATTCACAACCTCTCAAACGGTTTCAGGAATTCCAACTTTGATTATTGCGTTGTTCTTTTTGAGCGGAATCCAAATTTTTTTTACAGGGCTAGTTGGGGAATATGTCTTAAGTATTCACCGTCAAGTAAAGCCTGAGGCTACAGTTTATTCCGCATCTGAATTGAATTTTTAATCCAATTTAGTGTTAATTGAATTGCTTCCCTGGACTCGAATCTCTCTTGCCAACCATATTCATTAATTCTGCTAATTTTTGGCAATAAAACATTATTTGGAGAATGTTGGAAAGTTTCATCTAAATTAAAAGTAAGTTTTGCACCTGAAACGTCGCAAACCTCAAGGGCAAATTCCCTAATGGACATTGGCTTAGGGCTTCCCAGGTTTACGGCTTGGTAACGAGGTAAATCTGAAAACGCAATAGTTAGAACACCATTAACCGCATCCGCAAGATATAAGAATGACCTAACTTGATTTCCAGGAGAGTTTAAAACTACTTCTTGATTTATAGCCGCTCCCCAGAGTATGTCCGAAAATGAACGCCCGTCGTTATGTCGAAGCCCGGGCCCAAAAGTATGGAACAGCCGAATCGATGTAGAAATACTTGTAGATTTAGAGTTATGTTTTTTCAGCATTTCTTCAACTTTAAGCTTTGAAATCGCGTACCAATCTCGTTTTTTATCTATTGAGAAATTTGAAGAACTTTGACCTTCAGGCAAATTTTCATCACGATAAACCTCGCCCGTTGAAATAAATACAATTTTTCGTGGCTTATTGTTAAGAATAGCGCTTAGAATTCCAGAATTGGCAAAGTCTAAATCTTCGAAACTATTTATTTTTGTTATATTGGACGGGCTTGCTGTGTGAATAACTAAATCAATCTGCTCTTTCAGTGATGTGATGTCGGCATTTGATACTTTAATACATTTACAGTCTTCCAGGTGATTTATTTTCGTATTTTTCTCGCTCCAATCTCTAGAAAGAAGATAAATTTTGATTGGAGGATAGATTTTTTGAGTCGTGTTGCTACATACTGCCGCGGCGATCGCATTGCCGAGCATACCTTGCGCACCTGTGACAAGTATCTTGGAATCTCTTAATGGTAAATCTTCGAATCTAACTGCCAGATCTTCGTTAGGGAAAATGTCTTTGTAGGAAGGTAGGAGGAAATCAGATTCAATCAACATGAGTTTTCAGATACTCCCAATGTTTCTTGCGCTCCTCGTGCACAAAAATAAAGTTTGTTTCAAGTGTCAATTCGTCAATGTATTCAATCTCTCTCAATCTTGAAGTTCCAATTGCTAAGCAGTTATATCCGAACAATTTAAGCTCATCTAAAAACATTTGAGGCGTATGTCCGAAAGGTTTCATCCATTTTCGCAATAACTCAACCACAATGGTCGGCTTTGAGTTATTTATTGATTCTTTAGCACCGAGCAGAACATTCAACTCATACCCTTCCACATCCATTTTTATCAGATCAGGTGCTATATGAATGTAGTCATCCAAACGGTGTACTGCCACAGTAATTGTAGAGGCGGCGCCTTCCTCCTCATGCAAGTTCTTAAAAGATGCGCCGCCCGATCCTGTGAAATTTGGTACATACATTGTTAGTGAGTTTGACTTCTCTCCTAGCCCAATGTTGTGTGCCGAAATTAAATTGATCTGATTATTCAAAGTCACGTTTCTATTCAATAGAGAGTGAATCAGTGGTTGAGGTTCGAAGGCGTTGATTTTTATTTGAGGGTTTTCTTTCGCAATGGCAAGAGAGTAAAAACCCATATTTGCACCGATATCGAAAAATTGAGAACACATTTTGCCTAGATTTATCAGAATGTCAGATTGATATGGTTCATAGAATCCTTCAGCTAAAACACTAAACGGAACGCTGCGGATATCAGATGGATCGAGGATCATTTTAACTCTCGATGTGTGTGTCTGTGAAGATTGAATTTCGACTATTAATTGATTATCTTGTAAAAATATAGAATTGTGGAAATTGAATTGGAATTCGTTAAATTCAGAAAGTTCTAATAGAAATTCCCGAAAGAAGGTCCAATAATCTTCTCGTTTTTCACTCCCAAGTTTTCGCTTCAAGTGCGCTTCTTGAAATTTATTATTATTCACCACTAATCATCTCCTAGTAAACTCGGTGATCTAGGGTATTCGTAGGGCAATGTGTTGATCAGAGAGTCAGATAGATAGGGGAACTGATCATGAATAAATCTATCCATCTCGGTTTTTGGGGAAATTAGTGAGTGCTCTGGCAACTTGAGATCAATTATGCATATTCCATTTGGAATCTCTAGGTCCACAACTTCTTTCTCTGTTCTTACTTCTTGATATTGAATACCATAGGCGTTTGCGATCTTTGAGAAATCTGGACAAGAATAGCCATCTCCAGTAGCGAAGTAACGGCCTTCGAAATATGAGTCTTGGAATTGCTTGATTATTCCGTAGCCGTTGTTATTTTGAATTATTATCTTAATTGGCAAATTATAATTGATTAGGGTTTGTAATTCTTGAATATTCATCTGAAGCCCTCCGTCACCAATAAAACAATAGACTTCAGACTCAGGGTTGATTAACTGGGCACCAATGGCCGCTGGCAGGCTATATCCCATAGGAGAATTACCTCCCGCAGTGAACAATTGGGAATCATCTGCAAGGTACGGCTGATAAACCCAGCACAAGTTTGCACCACAGTCTGAAACCACAATCGAGTTTGGTTTGAATTTTCCTTGCAACTTTCGAGTAGCAGTATATGGATTCAATTCATCTTTCTTTGTTGCTTGATCAAATCCGTCAGAAAAATTTGCCACTGTAGTTCGGGCTTCATTAGACCATGATGTAAATTTTTCAATTGGTTTAAGTAGTTTTTTTACATTTCGTAGGTCATATTCAGCAACTTTGTAGTTCTTGTTGGATCGATATTTATTCAGCTCTTCTCTATCTATATCCAGTACCGTTATCTTTGCAAATGGAGCGAATCCGTTTGGATTACCTGTCCTTTGTCTGTTATCTAATCTGCTTCCAAACACAAGTATCTGATCAGCTGATTGAACCATCCAATTTGCTGCCCGCGAGCCGTAAACACCAATTGAACCAAAATAGTTTGGGCAGGCGCGGTTGAGTGAAGGCATTGAGCCCCAAGTTGATACATATGGTAAATCGTGTTTGTTGCACCACTCTTCGATTTCCTTTGAAGTCCCAACTAAAGATGAACCCGCTCCGATTACAACCAGTGGCCTCTTGGATTCTTTCAATTCTTCTCTCAAATCAACTTCAGATTCAACCGTTGGTTGCGAGGCTATAGATTTAAGAGCTTCTGCTTTTTGTTCCGGCGTGACGTGCGCTTTTTGAATATTCATCGGTATATCAAGTAACACTGGCCCCATTCTGCCTGATGTGGCGATCTCTAAGGCCTTAGGTAGATAAGAAACAAGTTCTTCAACCGATTCAATCTTTTTGGCAAGTTTAGTTATCGAAGTTACCATTGAAACGATATCTGTCTCTTGAAAACCCGCTTGCCTAACTTTTGCACCTAACGCTTCACGGCTTTCACTTTGATTTACTTGTCCCGTGATGTGCAGCGCGGGTATCGAGTCAAACCAAGAACAAGCAATCCCTGTAATTAGATTTGTCGCTCCCGGACCACTAGTTACTACAGTCACTCCAATTTTGCCCGTCGTTCTCCAAACCGCATCTGCTGCCATGGCAGCAGATTGTTCGTGTTGAAAACATACATAGTCTGTATTTGGGTTTCTGCCGATCGCGTCCACTATGAATGCGCAAGCACCGCCGGTGACCAAATATGCTGTTCCGCAGCAACGTTGAGCGATAAAATCGCTAATTAAATCTGCGCCTGTGTAACTTTCTTGAGCCGACATGTCGATGCCTTTCTTCCAACTAGTGGATCACATTACTATCAGTGGGTGCCGTGGCGAGGTAGGATCAACATTAATAACTACAGTCAGGAACGATATTGAAGCATAGCCTGAAAACTTTGGCTGAAAAAAGGGTTAGTGGTGTTCCAATTACTTGGCTCACATGCTATGAGTATTCCTTCGCAACAGCACTAAATCAAACCGAGTTGGACATGATTTTGGTTGGAGATTCAGGGGGGATGTGCGCTTTAGGTTACTCGGACACAATTCCAGTGACCATGGATGAAATGATTTTTTTGGCATCTGCTGTTCGCCGAGGGGCGCCTGACAAGTTCATCGTTGGTGATATGCCAAAAGGTTCTTACGAGCTTTCGGATTATGATGCGATAAAGAATGCGATGCGTTTTGTTAAAGAGTCTGGTTGCGACGCGGTGAAGTTAGAAGGCGGAACAAAAATGGCTGCGCGTGTAAATGCCATCGCCGAAGCCGGAATTCCAATAATTGGTCACATAGGGCTTACACCCCAAACTTCTTCTGCTTTTGGGGGATACAGAGTTGTGGGAAGAAGTTCAAGCGAATTTGATGAGCTCTCTGTCTCGGTTGGAGATTTAGAGCGTGCTGGCGTTTTTGCAATTTTAATTGAAGCAACTCCTCCTGAAGTAGCGGCGAAGATAACCAAAAATGCTAATTCAATAATATTTGGAATTGGTGCAGGCAATATGACTCATGGTCAGTTATTAATATTGCATGATCTGATTGGCCTTTATCCCAGTTTCAGACCAAAATTCGCAAAATGCTATATCCCTGGAGTGATTAGTGAATTCGCTACTGATTTGGCTGGCAAAAAAGACATAGTTGAGTTTGGTCGCAAGGAGCGGAAAGACGGAATTCACGAATTGACTAAATTGTCAGTAGATGCATTTATACGCGAAGTGGTCGATGGTAAATTTCCTACGAGTTTATACAGTTATAAGAGCTGAAATTGATGACCTGGGGAGATCGAATTAAAGGTCAGCCGATGTTTGACGTATTGGCTTTGGCGAATTCTCGTGAGAGGCAAGGCCATTATGTCGCTCGGATGGAAATTGGAGACACCCCTGGGTTTAGAAATGAAACGATCCACCGACTAATTGAAAAGCATTCTGCAACATCCTTCAGGTATTCACCATCTAGAGGAGAAAAAATCCTCACCGAAAAGGTGATTGAAACGCAGTGGCCACACCACTCCGCGGAAAATGTTGTCATCGGGCCAGCAAACTTTCTTATAACAGCTGCATTGGCAAGCGTAACTTCACCGGGCGATCTAATTCTTCTGCCTGATCCAGGATTTGCTAGCTACAAGTTATCCGCCGACTTCTTGGGTCTTGAAATTGATTACTACCCGGTTTACGTAGACGGTAAGAGTTTTTTCCCTGATCTTGGCAAGATAATCGAAACATTGGATCGAAAACCGAAGGCAGTGATTGTAAACAATCCCTCAAATCCTTTGGGAACGGCTTTTTCGGCGGAAAAAATTGATCTGTCTTTGTCTAACTTTTCTTTGCAAGGTATTCAGATTATTTACGATGAAACATATATAAACTTAGTGTTTGACGAAACGAATGTGCATTCTGATAAATATGATGCGATCCGACTTCGATCCTTCTCAAAAGAACATTGTGCTCCCGGCCTACGAATAGGTTATGCATTGGGTAATCCAGATCAGATCCAGCACATGTCCAATTTAATGTCATTAACAATCTCTTGCGTTCCAATTTTCATTCAATTGGCTATCGCTGACTATCTGGGTTCTGACGAAGCGAAAACTTTCACCTCGGAATTGAAGAGTGAGATGAAACGACGTCACAAGCTGTTTCAAGAGAAAATGCCAAGCTCAGCATTGAAAACAGTTCCTAATGCAGCATTTTATGCTTTAGTGGACACCAAGCAGTTAGACGGAGAGGACGCTTTCAAGACTTTTCTAGCAAACAATGTCGCTGTTTGCCCAGGTGGAAGATTTGGGAGAAATTCAGCAAAAACCGTTCGTGTGAGTCTCGCCGGTAGATCAGAAACTTTTGAAAAAGACATTGATATGTTTTCTAGTGCGCTTGGAAAAATCAATGGTAACTAAACTTTGTTGATTGTTGCTCAGGGTAATGACTTAGGTTAATACCTCAAAGGATTTATGCAATGTTAATGAGTTAGAAATCTCTAAACGAGTCCTAAGGTTCCGTCTTGACTTCAAGTCTCAAGAATTACACCGCTGCGATGAGTACACTTAATGTGTGAAAAGTCCTTCTCTTGACTCAGCCACACTTCGATTAAAGGTTTCAAATAGGCTAAATCGCAACATTAGAGGTCTGTTGCTTAACGTTAGTAAACTGAGTCCTATAAAGACAAAACTCCAAATTGAGGTTATGCAATTTGGCTTCATTTTTCTTGGAAACTACTATTCAACACATAATGCTGGTCTTTTCTCTATTGTTTCTACTATCGCATCAGATTTGAGTAAAACTCAAATACAACCCAAGAGAATTAGCTTTAAGTTTTGTGGTCACTACTACAAGAACTATTTCTTCGAGAATCCCTGGAGAAAACTCTTCGATCATCCTAACGAGGGATCCTGTTGCATGTCCGAATCACATTTAATTTCTCGGGTTCATGATTGGTGGGACAAGGATTACGCGGAACTCAATCTAGATTATGTGGTTGAATTTTCAAATAAGTACCTTCGGCCTTCTCTTGAAACAAGCAAGGCGCTTAATCTGCTTTGTGAGAAGTATGGACTAGTACATGAAGAAACATTGACTGTCCACTATCGTGGTACAGACAAAGCATCAGAAATAGCCCTAGTCGATGTTCGAGAATATATCCTTAGGATTCGCGAACTACTCCAGGAATTGACGGGGCTAAATGTTCTAATCCTTACGGATGATTCGCAAGCATATGAAATGTTTTTGGAAGCTTTTCCGGCATCTAAGTCACTAGTTAATGAACTACCAACAAGTAAAGGGGGGCTAGGTGCCCATGAAGCAATGAAAGTTGATCGCACCCAAGACGCAATCTTTTATCTTGCGTCAGTTCTGATTGCCAGCAAATCAAAAATTCTCGTTACTCACACTGGTAATGGGGGGTTATGGGAAAGGATTTTTAGAGGAGCCGGTGAAGGTTTCATTCAGATGAGATAAAATTTTCTTATCTTTTCAATTTGCTTAGCAATATGGATATATACAGCAATGTAAGTACGAATCCCCCAATTAGCCAATTGGCTCCCAAATTGGCCGAAGCGTACCCGCTGAAGAATCCTCCTAATAGGTCATCCGCTGTAACTGGCCATGGAATAAGAATTGTAGATCCCGTAATAAATAAAACGATAAGAAAATATCTGCTCTCGAAGAGATATCCAAGAGAAGATTTACCATCAATTTCGTATTCGAAATAGCCTACTAAAACGCACAGTACCAACAACAATGAGTAGTAACTGAATGATACGCCGGGAAGCACTACTGTTGAGAAAACTAATATTGCAAAAGTTTCTGCATCTCTTTGGCGATGTCGCGCGATAATTATGTGCCTAAGCAATAGAGACATCAATATAAACGTAACTACAATTCTTAGGAAACTAATCTTTCCTTCAATTTCAAAGAAATGAAAAGGTAATCCAAATACATTAGAAGCAGACAGATTGGCTGGATACAGCGAGCCCCATGGAACATATGCTTGATAATCGAGGACTTGTTTTGCGTAAGAAATAATGGAATCTGGGAAGCTTTTGAAGTACAAAAGGAATGACAAGAGCATCGCAATCGCCTGGAAAAAAATCGCCTTAGGCAGCTCTCTAAATTTCTGATCCTTAATGAAAATCATGTTTAAGAGAGCGAGTTGAGGTTTGATTAGAACTAGTAGAACGAGAAGTAAATGCATTCTTCTCACATCATTATTTTTGTAATAAATATATAGCATGAAAATTGGCGTAAACATGGCCATGACCATCGCTCCACGGTCAAATGCAATCAAGAATGGCGCAGAGGAAATGGTTAGTACAAACAAAAGCACAATTCTTAATGGGCGACCACTACTTTTTTTATGAGTGTATAAAAATGGAAACGCCACTGACGAAAGACAGGTTAGAAGGTAGATGACCAAACCTAAATGGCCGTTGTCGGATAAGTAAGAAAGTATTTTATATATAAATTGTGTAAGTGGTGGGTTTGGATTAGCGTTTGAACCCCAGGGGTTGTCCCATAAAGATGTTGCAATTGGGTAGTAAAAATCACCGAAGCAGTGTGAGCCAACGCCTTGTGAAGAGGGATCACACCAGCCGTCTGAAATGTTACCCGAATAAATTGACGACGGATGATTTCCGAAGTAACCAGCGAGAAGATTCCCAATCGAAACGACTGAGCCAAAGAGTATCAAAAAGACATAAAGTAAGCGTCTGCTCAAAATCTTACTCATTCCTGCTACGCAACTTAGCGACAACTGCAAGCGTGGAGCCTGGAAGGTTCTGATTCAAAACAGTTAAATCAATTCTAAGTATACTTAGCGCTATGAAATTGACTAATTTAGATTGTTTTTGTAAATCATTGTGAACTTTTTGATTTTGCTTGCTTTTTCTTAAAATCCATAATGGAATAAATATCGGAGTGAATAGATATCTTACGTCGATCACTTCAAAATCTAGCTTTTCTAAAATTGTTAATAGTTGTTTTTTTCTGTATCTGCGAAAATGTCCCAGAGCAACATCGTGTCCACTCCATAAGGATTGAAAAGCTGGAACCGTGATAAGCCAAGTAGCATCTTTAGTTGCCGAAGATAGGTAAGCACGGATAAGTTGCTCGTCCGATTCAACGTGCTCGAGCACATCCATCATTAAAACCATTTCGGCAGAATTCTCAACTGTGTATTCAGTTGTAAAAAAGACTCCATCAGTCTTTCCTAGATCAGAATCAGGATAATTCGTGTCCACACAATAAGGCACCAACCAGGGGTAAATTTCCTTTAATTCCTTAGAGAAGAATCCGATTCCTGCGCCTATGTCAATTGATGTAGAGGGGTTTAAATTGTATTTCTCTATGGAGTGCTTTAACCATTCTAACTTGTGGAGAAAATACCAATGTTCTGAAGGTTTGAGGTCAGAGGTTTCAGAAAGATCCACTCAGTCCCACATTTCTCTATTTTGTAAACGCTTGATTTTTATAATTTCTGAAATTATTTGGAAAGCGTGTCTTGTTCCAAGCGTTCCGCCCCTTACATCTCTCCAAAAATCTACGGGTTGTTCATATATGGCTAAATTCTTCTTGTGCATTCGAATAAGTATTTCAATATCAAATAACCATTTTGTTGCAAAACTTTTGTTAAAGATTTCGTTTAGAATCTTGTCGTAACGATAAACTTTCAACCCTGATTGCGAATCATAGGGAATGTAAGATATGAAAGTCCCCATTAACGTGTTTATTACTCTTCCCAGATAATGTCGCATGGGATTTCTCTGAATATCTCGTCCGCTTAACTTAACTCTGGAGGACCAAACAGCAAAATACTCTGGTTTACTTTCCAGGATATCTGATGCATTTTTTAGAAAAGTTTCCACTGCGGCCAAGTTGAAAGCACCATCTGCATCAAGGAATCCTAGTAGGTTCTCATCCTTTACATTAACTTCAGAATTAATCATGATGTGTTGCATGCCAATTCGAACCGATTCGGCTTTTCCTAGGTTCATCTGGTTTTTTAGGATTATCACATTCGGAATACTGGAGAACTCTTTCAACTTTAAATAAGTATCGTCTTCTGAACCATCATCAACTAGCACCCAGTATGAGTCATCCATTTTAAAAAGCGCCTGAAAATATTGAGGGTCTAAGCGTTTTGATTCGTTGAAAAAGGGGATTACTAAATACTTCAAATTAGTGAATCCCTTTCTTTAAGATTGTTACAATCTATTTGATTCGATTAGGTGGTTTAATCCAGGACTACTGAGCCGTTAGGTGTGCTCAAGTGAACGGAAACTATTCCGGTTTCTCCATCTTGGCTTGATGGATCAACCCAATCGATTGAAACGTTCTCAAGAGCACCAAGGATTTCGGACTTAAACCAAGAATCAGATAACTGATCTTTATCTGAAATAACAATCTTTTCGATCTTGGAAACTGTTGATCCGTCTTTCGATGGATGATCTTCAGTTAACCATTCGATAAAGAATGGAAGCTCTCTTGAATCCGTAATTTCCTTCACGCCAATTTGCTTCCACTTAAGGTCTGTTCCGTCAGGGCGTGTGCGATGGCCATCAACAGCCTTGCGACCAAACTTTTCTTCAATTGGTGAAATATCTTCAATGCTAAATACCCAAGTAAGCCATCCTCCGCCTTCTTGAGCTTTCTTTGAAACTGCTTTTCCCCATGGAGTTTGTTCTGTAGCTGGATGATCAAGTGGGCAAACAACTTCGATGTACTTTCCATCAAGAAGGGGGGCTGTGAAGTTGCGTGTGCCAAAACGTGGGTGGATGCCGCCATCAACAAATGTTGTTCCTAGGCGTGAGCCAAGGCGTTGCACGGTGTCGGCTAATTGGTCATGGGAAGTTACATATGAGACATGGTCGAGGCGCATGGAGATATTTTGCACCATAAAAAGGGGTGGTCTTTACCAATGAGCGGATTTCATTACATGTGTAAATGGGCTTAATTTAGACTCGGCGAACTGCAGAAACTCGCTGATCGATATGGGATGAGCCTTGGCCTTGTCAAACATCCAGTTACGTCGAATTGTCGGGAGAAGGGGGTACACAAAAAATGACTTACTCTCTGTGATTTGGATTTACGAACCAAACTGGGTGCTCGAAGATGATGAAAAATTCTGAAATAGTTTTACTAATTCCATCTGGAGATACTTGCCCTGTTTAAGATACTGTGAAGCCTAAGATTCGTTCCAGGAGGCACTGTGAAGAAGTTGAGCATGATTGGCATAGTCGTTTTGTTCCTTTTAGTCGGGTGCGGCGATAAGGCGGAGGAGAATTCTAATACGAACGGTTCCTCAAATAGCGCAAATCAAATTGAACAATCCGAAAGCACCCAAAATTCTCTGATGATTCCGCTCGTATTTTCGTTAAGCCCAGACAGTGCTGTGCCTTATGCTTGCCAAGAGATTTTTCAGCGTGGAACTCTGTGTACTTTGGATATCCTTTATGAAAATACCGGCAATGATGTTTTTAATTATGACCTAAGTGTCCGAGCGATAGATGACCGCGGTAGAACTTTTGCACCTCAAAATGATCCAACGGTTCCACAAATTACTACTGGTGGAGCTTCGTATATTAATCCTGGCGAAAAATTGATGTGGTCTATGGAATTTTCGGTCGCGCCAGGAACACGATTGACATCTGTTGAGATTTTTCATTCTATGAAACTTGTGGCGACCGTACCAATAGATTTGCAAGGTTAATCCAAACTGTGCAGTAAATTCCAGAAAAATCTATTCAGTTTAGATTTCGTAATCGGCAGGTAAATTTAAAAATCACAGTTGTTATGCTCTTAGGACGTACTACTTCTCTTGACTTAACCTGTGGCCGCAGCCGGTCGATTAGGCTCTCGATCTTGTGATTACGCGATAGCTAAAGTTGGCAAAATAGATTATTTTTGGGTGAAATTCCCTTCAGCAAATAACTATCAACTGCGTTATCAACACAGGCGCTACCTCGGCCTTGGCCGGTGTGACCATCGGCATCTAGGGAAATTAGTTTGGAGTTTTTGAATATTTGGTGAAGTCCAACAGACCATTCGTATGGGGTGGCTGGGTCACGGGTGGTACCAATAACAATCACAGGAGCCGTTTTGATTGAAGTAATTTTATTTGTGGATCGCGTTAGTTTGTCTTTCGTTGGTGGGGTCAAATATTTGCAAGAGATATTTGTGTAAGCAAGGTATGGACCAAATACAGGTGCGGCGTCGGTGAAGCGCTTGGCATCAGCCTTGGTCTTTTCAACGCTGCGGGTGTCTGGCCAATCAAGGCAGTCGATGATTGCGCCGGAATCGAGTTCGTTTGACATGTATGAACCATCAGATGATCGGCCAGTGTATTGATCGGCAAGGTCTAAGAATGTATCGCCGTAGCCTTGTTGGCCTTCGCGGAATGCGTTGCGAAGTTTTGGCCAACCATCGACATCGTCATAAAGCGCTGATGCAGTACCGAGAACAATTAGAGACTCAGTTGCGGTGCGTTCATCGTTTTCGACTTTAGTTTTTCTTGGAAGAGGGCTGAGAGCTGCGGTTTCAAATAGTGTGATGATTTTTAA
>JACCDN010590065.1_pt1 | contig 32727 bp, 39 predicted proteins | sample 7441691 | NCBI WGS metagenome assembly JACCDN01 (sample SAMN15323439, study PRJNA562643) | freshwater metagenome | isolation source: river surface water | place: USA:Blue River Watershed | collected 2017-08-16
GGTTCGTATAGTGGTAATACCTTAGCCTTCCAAGCTAATGCTGAGAGTTCGATTCTCTTACCCCGCTCCAGTTTAATCCGTGTGTAGCTCAGCCTGGTAGAGCTCCTGGTTTGGGACCAGGTGGTCGCATGTTCGAATCGTGTCACACGGACCAATCTCAAAGCCACTCATAGCAGTGGCTTTCTTTTTCACCCCCGTAGTATAATGGATAATACTCTAGGCTACGAACTTAGTAATGGTGGTTCGATTCCATCCGGGGGTACCAATTTTGAGACTGCTCCAAGGGCACTGCAATGAACTTGGACAGGTTGCTAGGTGTATTGGCTGGCAAGGCAGAAGGTAGTACCCGAGGAAAGGTTTGCAGACTGATTAGGCGGCGAAGGCGGACGCAGGGGTAGGTTCGAATCCTACGAGCATTTACTCAAATCTATTTTATGGTGTTGTTAGTGTAGTGGTAACACGACTGTCTGTGAAACAGTAAACCAGGGTTCGATTCCCGACTTCACCCCAAACAGCCAAGGCTCTAGACACAGCGAACCCTGCAGGCTTAGTATGCAGGATAGATAGCTAGAGGACCTACCAGTAGGGATTAAACTGGTACTTGCCCCTGTGATGGAATTGGTATACGTGTCTGACTCAAAATCAGAATTTTGCGGGTTCGAGTCCCGCTGGGGGCACCAATAACGGTAAGTATGTTATAATCAACATAAGGAGAACCAACATGGGGCGGTGGTTGTAATTGCTATAATGTTTGCTCTCTGGCTTTACTTAAGGAAACTATAATGCCATGGATTCAAAATGTGTCTATGAAAGACATTAAACAGGGATACCACATCGAAGCAGGTGAAAATTCCATGCTGATTCAAATTGTGGATCCGGCGTATGAGTTTCCTACTCCTGCAAAGAAGTTTAAGGAAGTTCATCGATTTGAATTTCTAGACATCGAAAAAGATGGCCTCACCAATGACGGATCAGGCAACTGGACTGACATGAGTGAATTTGCTGTGACAGAAGAACAAGCTCAACAGCTCGTGACGCTGTTGAAGACTGCACTAGACAATCGTATGAATGTTGTGGTCCACTGTCATGCAGGTGTTTGCCGTTCGGGTGCTGTAGCAGAAGTTGGCGTAATGATGGGCTTTGATGATAGCGAATCATTCCGCAGTCCTAACTTGCTCGTCAAGCACTTAATGATGAAGGCACTTGGCTGGACTTACGATGAGAACGAAACTCATTCAATCAACGGTGTTGAGACATCGTGGGGTTTTGTTCTTCCCAAATCCGCAGTTGACAAATAATTCAAACTGCTATATAATTTAATTTTTACACAATGGAGATGTTGACATGAAACGCGGTAAACGCTAGTGTCGACTCAGATCCCGTATTGGTCTGGGTTGGCACGTTAAACAAGATTTAATACACCAACCCTTTGTAGCGCAGTGGTAGCGCAACGGACTCTTAATCCGCTGGTCGTCAGTTCGAATCTGACCGGAGGGACCAATATGGGAGTATAGCTCAATGGCTAGAGCAACCGGCTTTTAACCGGTAGGTTCAGGGTTCGAGCCCCTGTGCTCCTACCATATAAAAACATTCTTGACGGAGTAAGTGCCGCCCTTAAATTAGCGGTAACTGCATCGGTGACCCTGGCAGGTCGCGAAAGGTCTTTGTGCCAGCATTGACTGATTATTAAGTGTGTTTCTATATGGTAGTTACATATAATAGGTTACAGCATCTGCAGATGTAACACTAATTAAACAACGAGTTTCTGTTTGCATTGAAACACAATGCGGAGCACTAACATTTAATCCGTACCATGTTTCGGGTTCGCAAACAATTTTATCTATTAGAGTTGATTTATCTTCACTGTAAAATTCAGTAACGACATTATCGCCACCTGCGTTAAGAATATAATTAAATGCTTCTTTTCTACCGAGGTCGGTATGTAATGTTACTGGTTTAGTTGTAACAATATATTCTACATAATGTACATTAATTGGTATATTATCCTTAATCCATTGGGTTAATTCTTCGTTACAAAAATATGAACGATACCAATCAACTTCGTAAACACTTCCGTCGGATTTTTTAAGTACGACAGGATTTAGTTTTCTTATTTCTTCTAAACTTAATATAAGATGTTCGGGAATAAGCGGAAAGTTGAATTTTTCAACAGTCTTGATATTAAACAGCATACAAGTATTTAAGCTCCTGTAGTTAAATGGCATAACAAATCCATGGTAAGGATTAGTCAAAAGTTCGATTCTTTTCTGGAGCACCAGTTGACAAATAAATAAAATTACCGTATAATACAACATATAGAGCGTGGGCCGGACGGTAAGGCAGCGGATTGCTAATCCGTACATCGGTGAAAGCCGGTGATAGGGTTCGACTCCCTAACGCTCTGCCAAACATCGCGGGTGTAGCTCAGTTGGTAGAGCACTACCTTGCCAAGGTAGATGTCGAGGGTTCGAACCCCTTCGCCCGCTCCATAATAACACGGCCCTTGCATAATGCTTAATGAGGTTAGCACAAGGGTTCTTCTAAAGGAGCATAACATGCCAGCAACATTTTTAGTCAGTGACACGCACTTCGGTCATGCTGGTGTGTGCCGCTTCACAGAATCTGATGGAGTAACAAAGATCCGTCCCTGGACCGATCCCGACGAGATGGACGAAGAAATGATCCGTCGTTGGAACGATCGTGTGCGTCCAAATGACAAAGTATACCACTTAGGTGATGTAGTTATTAACCGCAAGTCTTTAAAGACATTGGCTCGCTTAAACGGCGACAAGGTCTTGATCCGCGGCAACCACGACATCTTCCGTGACGAGGAATACCGCGAATACTTTCGCGAGTTGCGAGCTTACCATGTGTTAAACGGAATGATTTTAAGTCATATCCCGTTACACCCAGAATCGTTGGGCCGATTTGGTACTAACATTCACGGACACTTGCACACAAACCGCGTTAAGAAAATTATCGGTGTTAATGCAAAGACCGGTGAGTTTAAGTACAGTGCCGAAAACGATTTGCGTTATCACTGCGTATGTGTAGAGCAAACTGATTTTGCTCCTATCTTGTTAGAAGATGTGTACAAGCGCATCACCGAAGAAGGTGGACAAGTTGGAATGCGTGAAGGCGCATACGGCAATGGTAGTGCAATGTAACTCGCTGACCCCGCTCCGCCTAGGTTGAGAATCAGCGTCCGCGATACACGAAACCGGGGATGGGCTGTGTATCCGGGGTTTTGGGGAGAGTTCCTGACACAAAAATCTCTCCCCGCTTTTCGGTCCTTAGTTCAATGGATAGAATACGATGCTTCGAACTTCGGGATGTGGGTTCGATTCCTGCAGGACCGGCCACTAAAATTATGATTACTAGAATAATGTGCGTTGGACAAGGCCGTGTATACGAAGCGGCCTGCTCTTTGTCTTTTGATTTCAATCTTTACCCTAAAATTGATTCCACTATGATCGTTAGTGTGTACACTGCTGATCAGTTAAAGCATTATTGGGAAAAGTTTAACATTGATTATTCTAAACTGACATTTTTACATGACAGTGAGATTGATTTACCCAAGCACTGGAAAAACCACCATTGGTATTTTCAACAAGGCATTAAGCTAGAATTACTCGATACATTGGATAGTGATCAGTTTGTAATACAAGATTGTGATTTAGTTTGTTTGCATCCGTTTGCACTGTTTAACGGATCGTTGCCTTGTTTTAGAGTTGAAGAACTGTGGAACCCTTACCAGACGGTCTACGAAGAAGCAGTGACAGAGCTGACAGGGCTTTCGAGAGTAGAGCCCTATAGTTTTGTAACAGAGATTATGCCTTACAACAAAAGTGATTGGCTTGGTTGTAAACAGTTAATAGAATCTCGTTTCAACAAAGACTGGAAAACTGCAATTAGTAATCTCCGTCCTTTTGATGAAACAAAATGGTTAAGTGAATACGAGCTATTGGGAATATATAAAACCAATCTAGATAACAAGTGGAACATTAACATAGACAATCATCCTGTTATAAATGACTGGAAAGATTTTGAACAAGCAAATTGGGCCATAGTTCCTACATTAAAATTTAAAGCAAAACCTTTAAAGTTTATGCGGGAATCACAGGCCCAATACATAATTGATTTTTTTCAAAATCCCCGTAGTTCAATGGATAGAACAAATTCCTCCTAAGAATTAGATACAGGTTCGATTCCTGTTGGGGATACCATTAATCTTTGGCAATGTTCTCACTTTGTCTAACACCGTCCCAAACTTCAATTTCTTTTCTAATAAGTTTAGTTAAGTCTTGTGGACGGTTATTGACAGGGGTAAACATTCCGTCGCTCATTAGCATAGCTTGATAAGAACGCTCTTTCATTGCTAAGTTTAACACTTCATTGAGTTTATTGATAATATCTTGTGGCATACCTCGGGGACCACGAAGACTCAAGAATCCCCATTGTTCAACTGGGAATCCCAGTTCAGCTAGTGTCGGAACATCAGGTAATGCATGTAGTCGTTCTTTTGCGGCAACAGCTAGAATTTTAATTTGACCCTGACGGTGAAATTTAACAGCCGGGAAAACCGTTTCAACCATTAAGTCGATATGGTTACCTAATAAGTTGTTGCGACTAGCATCCGGACTGTTATAAGGAACTGCTTCTATGTAAGTGTGGTTAACTTTAGCAAATCGCTTTAGTAATAAAATACCACCGTGCGTACTAGAGCCACCGTTAAATCCTTTAGATGAAACAGGAGTCTTTAAACTGTCGTACGTTTGATATTTTCCATTTGCGTTAGTAATAATAGTCATCGGAAATTTAAATGTAACACCAATATCAGTAAAGTCATTAAGTGTATCATATGGTAAGTTCTTTTTCATTACTGGATTGTAAACATCAATAGCGGCTCTACTGAGCATGATAGTATAACCGTCTGGTTTACTATCGAGTAATTTCCTAGTGCCTACAATGCCGTTTGCCCCGTTTGCGTAGTCTAGTCTATAATCAACTTTTAAGGTAGCTTTAATGCTTTCGCCAATTCTTCGTGCCGCAACATCGCTGGCACTGCCCGGAGCATTTGGAATAATGATAGTTATGGGCTTACAAGGCCATTTGCATTCATCGGCTTGTGCAGTTGCAGAAAGTGAGAGGGCGCAGAAAACTGCAAAAAGTAGTTTTTTCATTTTGGGTTAGTCCTTAGAGAAAGAAGACAATATCTGTTAGGTTAGATATTCATTGATTGCAATGTATTTAGTTGTTGACAAATCTTTTAAATCGTTTACAATATAAGTTGTTCTTTAAATTTGTTAGTAAAAGTTTTGGCTATGAGCAAGGCAGCTATTTGCTACCTGTGGGAGGCCTAGTATCAATATGCTTACTTAGCGGCCCGTGCGAAATATCAGGAACCCCTGAGGCAACAAAAGGATTTTAAAATTGAAAACGGTTAAGACTCCGAGGATCAACATCTACTAGACCGTAGCAGGGTTGTTTGAATAGATGTTATCCGTTGAGTCGCGCTCATCGGAAGAATCGGTCCACGGTTGAAAAGCAAATTTTACATAGCCAAAACTTTTACTATTAAATAGATAATGATAAACAGCATAGAGCCAGCAATTGACCCTGCAAACATTCCAACATTTTTGTTGGATTGGGAATTGACTCTAAAATGCAATCTCGATTGTTCGTATTGCAGATCCGGTCCAGATGGCTGTCACTGGAACGAAGCCAAACATCCGGAATTAGAGGGTTGTCTAGCAAGCATCGATTTTATGTTTGCTTATGCTGACCGTTACATGGAACTAAAGCCTAAATGGCAACGAGCAGTAGTGCTTAATGTATATGGCGGCGAAAGCATATTCCATCCTGATATTGTAGAAATTCTACAACAAGTTAAAAACAAGTATCGGGCATACCAAGCTCGTTGGCCGTTGACAGTAACCTGTACAACAAATGCCGTTGCTGGTTCAAATCTTTGGTCTAGAGTAGCTGAATCGATTGATGAGTTTACTGTTAGTTTTCACAGCGAAACTTTACCTAAGCAAAGGCAACAAATATTTGACAACCTGTTGTACAACAAGTCCATTGGCAAAAAACAAACAGTGGTATTTGTAATGCACAACGATCCTGAAAAATGGAAAGTAAGTATTGATGCTATTGAGTTTTGTAAACAACAGGAAATCAAGTATGTTGTTAAAGCAAACGATCGCCCTGAAGAAATTTGGAGCTACTCGGCAGAACAGTACAACTACCTTAGTGGGTTCTACAAAAGTAGAACATCAAAGGCAGTTATTCCCATTCAGGACTCTAATAAAATACAGATGTCGTCTGTGGGAAGAAGTTGCTGTGGTGGCAGAAAACTCTGCACAAATCAGGAATTAAAAACTCCGCAAGCATTTGTATCACACACCGACTTTGCTGATTGGCATTGTAGTGTTAATTGGTATTTCTTGTTTGTGAAACAACACAACGGAGAAGTCTATGTTAACAAAGACTGCCGTATGAAATTTGATGGTACCGTGGGGCCAATTGGCAACATCGGAGATTACCAAAAAATCCTCAAAGAACAGGAAAAAATGCTTGACCAAGAAACGGTTCCTGTTATACAATGTAAAAAAACGCGATGTATATGCGGATACTGTGCCCCGAAAGCGCAGGAGTTTACAGATTTTGAAAACATAATGAAAAAACATGTTGACAAAAAAGTAAAGTTCGCATATAATAACGACTTACTTGATAAGTAATTAACAAGTTTTGCCCCGGTGGTGTAATGGTAGCCACGCTGGTCTTAGAAGCCAGTGCCTAGTGCGTGTCGGTTCGAGTCCGACCTGGGGCACCAAAAAAATCTAATGTAGTTGTTGACAAATAAAGATTTGTTTGCTACAATAGAAGCTTAGTTAGTAATCATACTAACAAGCAAGGTTCTTTAAAATTGTAACGCTAAGAATTTTTCTTAGCATTGTTGAACATATTGTGATTAGCTGTAGGGGGATGACCGATACCTACTATGCGTGGTCCAGGCAGTATGTTCAACAATGTTAAGAATTAAAGGGCAGTTTATTGTCCTGTAGGCGGTTCGCCGTCTACGAAGAATAAGTCAGGTGACTGACCCAAAGGAGGTAAGCCTACGCAACTCCGCCAGCAATGGTTCGTGTAAACAAGCCTGCTCACACCCGCGAGGGTGCGTTCACTGATAAGACCGGTGGATGTAACAACAAAGCAAGTGTTAGGGAAAGAATGTGTATCGACTGGCCCGCAAGGGAACCAGGGTGCATGAAAAGTAACAGGTGGTGCTGACTTCCTAACAAAACCAACTTGTTAATTGGTATGAGAAAGGGTAGTGTATAGGTTCGAAGGGTCGCTCCTAAGAGCTTGTATGCAGTTTGAGTGGTTGATGGGTGCATGTGGTAACAGGTGTACACATTGGTCGCAAAAGACGACTGAGTAGCTCGCGAGGCAAAAGGTACGTGGTGAGTTGTATTCTGTATTCCAAAAGAGTATGGATCAACTGTGTCAGCTCATCATAGTAGGTTGTTATAGCACAATGGTAGTGCATTTCTCTGTTAAAGAAACGGCTGAAGGTTCAACTCCTTCTAACATACAAAAACGCAAAGTCTGACACGGTTATCGGTGAAAAGCATCTAATGCTTGACACGCAAGTGAATCAAGTCCATCGTAGCTCGCAAGGTGAAAGTGGTTTGTACTAGAAGTTTCGTAGCCCGCAAGGCTTAATGGTTCGCAAGATCAACGGGAGAGAAGGTACAGAGTAGCTGATAGCGACAAGTCTACTGCCTGACTTTAAAAACGGCGATGCTGGTAACAGACACGGATACCTGGTAACAGGGCTGTGTGGATGTCGAGAGAAGCTGTGCTCGCAAGGTGCAGTATAATGCTCGAGGTGTTATCAGCTTAAGGTGTAATCTCAACCTTAGGCACTATTATAAAACACATTAGTGAGGGTCGGTCCCTTTCTACAGAGATTCCCAAGGAATGCGGCTAGTGTGTTTCATAATAGTTTTATGGTCGGTTGGCAGAGCGTTATATGCGGCGGATTGCAAACCCGTCTTAGGTAGGTTAAACTCCTACACCGACCTCCAAGGCAGCGGATAGGTTACATTATCCAGTATGAGTTGCACGGTAAGCTAGCTAAATCCGTGGACAGGCAATAGTACAAAAACTCAATGTAACAGGTGGTAGTGATCTACTAACGGGCCGTCCTCAAAACTTGTGTCCACCAGAATCTCGACTGTAGCAAGCGTTATTGCTATCGCCTACTCGGCGTTAAGAGTCGGGGGCGGTGAACCGTTAAGAAGAGTGCCCAACAGGTACCGCGGTGCTTGTATATAAGGGAGTCCGAACCGCTGTGCTGAACTGCAACAGCATAGAAGTTAACAACAGCAGTGACAGGGAAGTCAACTCACTATGGGGCGAAGTAGAACACGTGGCCGTAGAAAAGATTTTGTTTTGCCGGTTTTCTCAAAATCGGACTGTGATGTGTATGGAGATGAGAGATTGCACCTCTAGTTAGCACTTGAAAAGCTTACTGGACTTAACAATCGTGATCCAGTGAACTGAGACCCCGGCTTAATTGCCTTGTTTGTTGATGCTCAGAAATATTGGTATCCTCTGTCTCTTGTATGTTGCTTTGGTTCGGCCTGTGACTTAATAACTCATACAGCCTACCAATGTTGCTTGCACATTGTACGGCGATTGACTTGCCATACGCTTCACTGCTTTTCAACTTCAACTTGAAGGATCAAAATGTTTCGCATTCTATTTGTACTTGCTCTTTTGTTTTCGAGTTTAGCTCATGCAGAGCAAGGAGATCTACATTTTCAAACTCGACTTTATGCACACCATTTTGGTACTGCAAATAACAATGTTCCTGCTATCGGACTAGAATACGAAGCAGTCGATCGTGTAAAATTAGGTTATCTATACGGTCGTAACAGCATGATGGGCCGAAATGGTCAAGCTTTTTATTCAAATTGGTTAATGGCACAATATGTTTTTTATCGCGATCCTAAGTGGGATCTAAGTGCCGGCGGTTGGGTAGCAGATGGATATAATACGCCGTATAACCGTAAGCCAGATATCAAGTACAGCCTAATTATGCAAGCATGTCATAATACAACCGAAACTATGCAAATTTGTGGTAATCTTCACGGTTACTCAACCAATGGACATATTCCGTCTGCTGTGCTATACTTTAAATTTAAAATCAATTAAGGATTCAAAATGAACATCACACTTCGTAAAGCCAATGCTCTACAAAACAGCATTCAAGACCACATCAAGACAGTTGAAGTAAACACTTCTGTCACACTAAACGAATTCCAAGATCCAGTTAAGGAACTGGCTTGTGCCCGTGAAGGTGTTGTTGCAAACGACACTCGTCGTAACAAACTCACCAAGGCATTGTATGCCATTCGCGCAAAAGTTGGTCGTGCCAACACTGAGTCTGGTGTAGCAGACCTGCTAACAGATGCCGCTTACATTGATAAGCGTCTGGGTCAACTAAAAGGCCTAACCGAAGGCAAGGTTGCCGAAGCCGAAGAAGTTGTTGCAGGTAAGTTGCAAAAGCTTCGTGAAGCAGAAGCCAAGAGCCGAATCTACGGCTATGGTGACACGGTTGACACTGGTGTACTAACACCAGAGCAAGTTGAGTCTTACAAGGCAGAAATTCGTGCCTTGAAGAAGGAAAAGCAAAGCATCAACGACAAGGTATTGGAACTTAATGTCCGCACCGAAATTGTATTGGATGCAGAGACTGTAGCTTTGTTGCAAGACGAGCAATTGGTCTAATAAATATAAGAAAGTCACCATAGCACACGGTGTACAGTAGGATAAGTAGTGTGCGACAGAATTATCGCGGGGATTCAGGGTAAAGGTCAGTCTCATAAGCTCGGCCTGGGTGTGTTCGAGTCCGCCCCCCGCAACCAAATTTGCCTGGGTGCGTAGAGAGGTGATACGTCTCCTTTACACGGAGAGCGATACTGGTTCGAGTCCAGTCCCAGGTACCATTATATGTCTTGGCTACTGCAACCTTTAGAAAAACAAAAACATTGGTCCTGGCGAGCAGGAATGTTTACGGACGAACAACTTATTAATATTGTAAATTTATGTTCCGAGCTACCAGAGGAATCTGCTAGTGTTCTCGGCCACCGTAATCAAACTGTTCAAGACAGCGATGTTAGACGAAGTAATATACGATGGGTACCTGCTACTGAGCAGTACTCGTGGATATACAATACTCTGAGTTGGAATGTTACTACGATTAATAAAGATGCTTTCAACTTTGATCTAACACACATTGAGCCACTACAGTTTTCTGAATACACTGAAAATCAAAGTGGTTTTTATGCACCCCATTTAGATACTGGCGAACAACTTGCTGGTTATAGAAAACTTAGTTTCGTGTTACAATTAACCGAGCCCAACGAATACGAAGGTGGCGAGTTAGTTTTACATATAGGACCAGAACCAACAGTGTTGCCCAAAGATCGTGGTAAACTATTATTCTTCCCTAGCTACACTTTACATGAAGTTAAACCAGTTACAAAGGGAGTGCGACACAGTTTAGTTGGTTGGGTTGCAGGACCAAGATTTAAATAATGCGGGTAGATTGCGGCAAGGGGCGCCCAGCAGTCTTCCAAACTGATAATGCGGAGTTCGACTCTCCCTACCCGCTCCAAATAATATGAAATCAAAATTAATCAATGCTTACATGAAAACTGCGGAAGTATTCGCAGAACTTAGCCATGCTAGACGGTTGCATGTTGGGGCTATTGTAGTTAAAGACGATAGAATTATTTCTATTGGCTACAACGGTATGCCAGCTGGCTGGGATAATGATTGTGAATTTGAGTGGACCGATCCTCAAACAAAACAAAAAAGTTTAGTAACAAGACCAGAAGTTCTTCACGCTGAGTCTAATGCTATTTCTAAGTTGGCCCGTAGCAGTGAAAGCGGGTTAGGGGCCGACTTATTTGTTACCCATGCACCTTGCATTGAGTGTGCAAAACTAATTTACCAAAGCGGCATACGCCGTGTTTTCTTTGGTGAACAATATCGCAACGATGATGGAATTAGATTCCTGAAGAATTCCGATGTTGAGGTTACGCAAGTGACTAAATAAAAACAGCAACGCCGGCGCAACGCCGACGTCGGTTAAAATAGCGACGCCTAGGGTAGTGACCCTTTTACTGACATAACTATGCTCATAACGCCGCACCGTATGTAGACATCCTACTAGCATTTTGTTAAAATATACTACTAGGAGTTAATCTATGATTAAAAAAATGTTTGCATTTCTTTTTGGACTATTCGTTCTGACTAGTCTTTCCCACGCAGAAACTTATAAAATTTACATCGGCAATGCCGCAGGTAGCCTCAGCGATGTATATACTAGAAAGATCTTTGAGCACGTAGAAAAAATTACCGGAGACAACTTTCTTGTTATTAACAAGCCCGGAGTAGATCAGTTGCTGGCATACCAAACTTTCTTGGAAGAAAGTAAAACTAATCCTAATGTAATTTACAGTAGCGGAACTGCAACTCAGGTATCTAGTTATGTTGTACATCCGCAGTTAAAACTAGACCCACTACGAGATACAAAGAGTCTAATTACAGTTGCTAGAGTAAAGTATCATTTGATTGTTAAAAATGACAGCGCCATTAAATCTGCTAAAGATCTTAAAGGCAAGATCAATATCGGTAGTAGCAACTCAACTACCACCACACTTATTAACAAAAGCAATTTTCCTGCAGATATACAAATCATCCCTTATAAGAGTGACAACGAAATTATCCTAGCATTGCTTAAAAATGAAATTGATGTTGCTAGTGCGATTAGTTTAAATCCTCTAATTAGAGCACACAAGGATCGTATTAAGATTGTTACAAGCTTTGAGGATTTAGCGGTAACTGGTGCAACAGGATATACCGTGGCCAACTCGTTCCCACAAGAAAAGTTTGATAGATTACATAGAGCACTTGATCAAGTTCTACAACATCCAGATATTCAACAATGGTTTGTTGCTAATATGGGGACCACTACAGTAGGAGGCAAGCCTGAAGTATACGATCAAATCATTCAGCGATTCAAGAAGGTGATGCTAGACAAATGATTAACACCGCAGTTACACCGGACAGCACAGGAGATCTAATGTATGGTAACTTTGGTTACTATACAGTCGGCGACAAAATTTTTTATAACAACGCCGATGCATACGTTGAATCTAAATCCTCGGGGCAAGCAGTAAAGTGGGATTTCTATGGAAACAAATTCCAAGAAGCTCACTCACTAGGGTTGTGGAAACACTTAACACTGCCACAACTATATGCACAGAGGGCAAGACAACTAAGGCAAAAATACGATCATGTAACTGTGTTGTTCAGTGGCGGTTGGGATAGCAGGAACATTCTTAATGCATTTGAAAAAGAAGGCCTGCCTATTGATGTTATTGCAATCTATGTTATTCCAGAACTTGAAAATTCGACGGTTCATAATGACAAAGAGCCGGGTAATTGGTACGGAGAAATCAAGTATCATGCCTTGCCTTATGCCAGGGAATACTGTAAAAGAAATCCTCGTACTAAGTTAATTGAGATACCTTGGGTAAACACAACTATAGAGCAATACACATCAGCTAGCGACGAGGAACTATACATTAACAGCAGATTGAAACCTGGCTTTTGGTTTGGTCGCCATATCACGCTAAGTCGATGGCCGGAACTAATCAAAGACATTGGTTACAAGAACAGTTGTATTATTCAAGGATTAGACAAACCTTGTATCATACACCATGACATGACTGGAGCACAGGGATTCTTTCCTGAAGGCACACTTCGACTGTTTGCATATCCTAGAAAAAGTCTTGGATATCACGAAAATCAAACATGGGAATTCTTTTACTGGACTCCCGATCTACCCGAACTTGCAATTCGTGGTTGGTATGATCTATTGAGACTCTGCAAAAAAGATCAATTAGTTAGCCGAGCACATAGCTCGTCGACGAGTCTTAACGAAAGATTTAAGTTAAAGATGAGTACCGCTTGTCAGGAGTCTATTAAAAACATGTTGTATGAATACTTTGATCCAACAGCATGGCAGGCCAGGAAACAAGTTGAATGGGGGTTTCATATGACTGTGGAATCCCCGGTTATTAAAATTTTAAACGAGCGTAATATAAATTGGAAAGCAAAATTAGCCGATCAACTTGTGCAATTAACAAACATAGTAGGTGAAGATAATTTAGTAATTGGTGCAGAAGCTAGAGATACTGCACCTCATGTTGATTCTTTGCTGTCAGATAAAAACACAGTTTTAGATTATAAATCTGTACACGGAAAATTTATTGATTTGAATATGGAGTATGTATGAAACCAAAAAGTATTGTAGTTATTGGTGCCGGAACAAGCGGATGGATTACCTCTAGTGCAATTAAAAAGAATCATCCCGATATTGATGTTCTTATCGTTTATGACAGTAGGATGCCTACTATTGGGGTAGGAGAAACATTAACTTTCTACATGCCGTATTTTATGCAAACAGTCCTTGGACTCAAGGATGAAGAATGGATGGATAAAGTAAAGGCTACATACAAAACTGGAATCGTAATGAAGGGTTGGACAAATCCCGGCGAAGAATATCAAAGCGGACACATAGTAGATTTCCCTTCACAGTTCTTATTCAAGGGAGCATTTGAAAATATTGCATACCTAACAAACAACGCAGAGATGAGTGTTACTGACCATTATAAAGAAAATGGTTCTGTTTCTGATTTGTGGTACACACTATACCAGGAAGGTAAACTACACGGACAGTCTGTGCAGGACTTGGTGTTGTCTTTAAGTGAAGGCGCCCAGTTTGCAAATAAAAATAAGAGCATAAGAAACGCTCGCGGTGACTGGTTTATAAATGAAAAAATTGGTTACAGTTATCACTACAATGCTGAAATGGTGGGTACCACCATTGGAGAATTAGTTGGCAAACCTTCTGGCGTTAGGTCAATTGATAGTTTTGTTAATAGGGTTGAAGTAGAAAACGGCAACATAAAACAATTGCATCTCGATAACGGCGAAGTTATTACCGGTGACTTGTTTATTGATTGTTCAGGATTCAAGCGTTTGCTAGTTAATGCATTAGATTATAAATGGGTTGACTGCGACGAGTTTTACAATAACTCAGCAATGGTAACGCAAATTCCTTATGATGACACAGAACATCGTCACCATAAATTAAGTAGTAACACTATGTTAGCGGGTGCCAATCAAGGATGGAGATTTAGTATCCCGTTACAAAATAGATCAGGCAACGGTTATATTTTTAACAGCAGGATAGCCAAAGACCAAGATTCTATTGCAGACGAATTCTCCCGAGAGCTTGGAATTGAAAAGCAAGATTTTAGAGTTATTAAATGGAATCCCGGACGCTACGAAAACCCAGCAGTAGGTAATTGTCTAGCATTAGGATTAGCACAAGGATTTACAGATCCCTTTGATGCTAATAATCTAAGTCTGACAATTAGATTGGTCACAGAGCTTGTAAATTTCTTACATAAAGATTTTACAATAAAAGGCATGCAAGATACATTAAATCAACGAAGCAGGGCTTGGTGGCATGACATTGATATTAGAGTAGAAAGTTGTTTACGATTAAGTCCGCGGCGTGATACAGAACATTATAGATTAATCGCCGACTTTGCCGAACAAACAAAACTCAAAGACAGATTTATAGAGCATGTAGTTGCAGGAAGAAAAAGAGATTATAAAAATCCCGAAACTTATCTTTGGAAGACTTGGACACACACCATCCTAGCGGCAAGATATGGTATCAAACTTCCTCCGATTAACTACACAGAAGATTTAGAAGTTCTAGCAAAGAAGTATTTTGAATTCAATAAATTTAAGTATCAAATTTTGAGCAACAGAGCTCCACTATTGGACGAATATTATTTGACAGCAAAACAATAAACTGTTATTATTATACATCAATTAACCCTGAAGGTACCTTATGTTTGAATCAATCGAAATCCGAAAAGCCGCAAACGGATTCATCTTAGTTTTGCACACCGAAGATGAAACCAAAGAGTTTGTCTATGATACAGAGCGTAAACTGATGCGTGTGATTAAAAGCCACCTAGGCGAAAAGATTACATCAGAAGATCAAGATTAAACAATTACAACTGCCGAACCGCCGTGTGTGTCTGTTGCATCCATGGCGGTTTTTAATGACCGCAAAATCACCGCATCCTCGTCACTTGAGCAATGATAATACCTGCAACCGATTCCATTAACATCGCAGGCATAGCTGTCGCTATAACGATGACTTAGACTAACAAATGTTTTGTTTGGGTCCATAATGTTTTCTTTGATATGAGTAAACATAAAAGGACCAGAGTTTTTGCCCACAATAGTATTGCACTTGGTGCTAAGGTATGCAATCTCATTCATGTCGCTGTCTAGGTTGAAGATATCGTCAGTGAAATAAATGTTTGTTAAAGAAGTATCAAACTTCAATGTACAAATAAATGCATCGTTGGGATATTCGTTTGCTAGCTGTTCCACTACAGACTTCATGTCACCAATGTTGCTTTGTGTACTGCGAACTAAACCGTTGCAGATTAAATGTTTGCGTTCCGGATGCTGAGCAACAAAAGCATCTGCAGGTTCAGTTTGGTAATAGTCCCAATCAGTTTCTGCAACATAGTCTAAAGGGTTGTTGTTAAATGAAATTGCGATGTCGTTGGCAGCATTTATGTATCGAGCCATTAGTATAGCCTGTTTGTGCAAACTGATCCAATTGGCGTGAATCTCCCCTGGTCTAAATGTTTCGCTACCGTAAGCACCACACCAAGTATTAATAAACACTACACCGCCCACTTCCACTACCCGTTCGTGTGGACTAACATTAGCAGGCAGATCATTAACAGGCAAGTAGTCCGGTCCGTCTGCTAAGATTTTTGGATTGTTAGGGTGTGCATATGCGTATGGTATATCGGGATATTGTTCGACAATACTTTGTATCCAACCCTTGACTGCAAAACAATCTCCGTTATGCCAGTGGTTATAAAAACAAATGGTTTTCATTAATAAATCTTTTCTTCAACGATATGACTGTTCATATCTAAATTAATTTCTCTTTTCAACTCTGCTCTGAAGTCGTTTTTAATATAAACATTCCTTGCCGCACGAACAAAGTCTGCTCCAAAATCTTGTTTCTTTTCGCAGTTTCGTTTGAAATCTTCGATGTCCCATAGCTCGATGTTAACTAGTTTGAGTTGTATGTATAATTCTCTAGACCGAGAACTTAGCTCGGGTTGCAGAGCCCTGAGCTCTGCAAGTTCTGTGGAAATATTCTTAAGTTTATCTGGATCAGTGGTCTTTGCTAACTTTATTTCAAGTATGCCAATTTTATCAAGTAGCTCACCTACACTAATCGGTGCAAGTATGCGATTAGACATTTTTCACCAGGACCTCTAACCAATTCATATCTTGGTCAGTTACAAAATGACTGTTACCAATATAAACACCGTTATCATTTAGTAAGTCAACATTGGCGTTCTTACGAGGTGTTCCGAATTTGTAACCTTTAAGGAAAGGTTGTCGGAGCAAGTTGCCTCCCACAATAGGACGATGTTCGACACCATGTGCATCAAACAAGTTTTTCATGCGCTTGATAATCTCTGGTGTTTTACAGATGAAAGGAAAAGCAAAGTTACTGTTGCCTTCTTGCCATTTAACTGGATAAAACTTGTCAGGGTGCTGATCAATGATGTCCACAAATTTAGCAAAGTTATTTCTACGCTGTTCAACATACCCATCTAGTCTAGGCAGCTGGCAAAGTCCCAGTACGGCGTTTATATCACTGCTACGGAAGTTATATCCATCTGTCATAAACAAGAACTGTGGATGAATGTCCGGATACTGATCTGCGTACTTCTTTAGATTTCCGCTTTCACGGGCTAATCCGTGACTGCGTTTCATACGCATTAGTTCGTAAAGCTCTTGATCATTTGTGTTAACCATGCCACCTTCTACAGTAGTCATATGGTGACCAAAATAGAAGCTGAAACTAGCCGCAATACTAGCGGCACCACGCTTAACGCCATTCTCACTCTTACATCCGTGGCTTTCACAAACATCGTCTAGGATAAGAGCATCGGGGAACATTTCTTGATACTTCTCATTTTCTGCACTAAATCCCAGTAGGTGAGTAACAAAGATTACCTTAATATCTGGGTGCTTCTTTTTAATTTCTGCCATATGCTCTAAATCAAAGCTGTAATTGTCTAAATTTACATCGCAAAAGATAGGAGTAAAGCCAAGTTGAAACACAGGGCTAACATTAGTAACCCATGTGCAAGCAGGAACTAAAACCTTGTCTCCATCTTTTAGTTTATACTTTTCTTTAACTGCGGATAGCAGTAGTGTGTTAGCTGTCGATCCTGAGCTGACCATAAGAGCATATTTACTGCCCACCCAGTCTGCCCATTGTTGTTCAAATTCTCGCACCTTGGGGCCGTTTGTATAACGATCACTGGTGAGCAAGAAGTAGCTTAGTTTAAGTCTATCACCTAAGGTGATAGCATTTTTCATTAGTGGCCATCGTGTAGTCATTTGTTCCGTCTTTCAATATCTGTTTCGTCGCATTTTGCGCCATACTGTATTTCTACAATACGACAAGGTTGATTGTAAGGATTGCATAGTCTATGCCAGCCTCCCAGTGGTATGTGAATGTTCTTGTGGGTTTCGAGTTCAACAGGCGGAAGATTATATCCGTTGTCCATTTGTTGTTCTACAATGCATCGTCCTTCGCTAACATGCCAGTATTCTGCCCTGTGCTCGTGTCTTTGCATACTTAAGCTCTGTCCAGGCTCGATAGTAAGCTCTTTTACCTTTGTGCCAGCAACATCGTGTAGCACACGATAATATCCCCATGCTCTTTCAGTCTTTGGGCTCTTCCATTCTTGTAAAATCCAACTGGAACTATTTGCCTTGTTGTCGCCACCAACGCTGAATTTAAAAACAATGTCCTTAACAGACATTTCGGGGATGTTTTTTGCAGTCCTGTCGCCGCCATTGGCAAAGATAATTTCTGCAAAAGGATAATTGACTTTTAGACTTTCGAGCAATTTAATAGCACTGCCATCGCTGTCGTCCCATGTGGTAACACGGTCAACACATCTTAGCCCTTGTACAATGGCAATTCGTTCTTGCACAGGCATAAATGCTCGGCCTTTTTTTCTAACCAACCAGGCGTCACTGTTGACACCAACAATAAGTTGATCCCCGAGTTTACGAGCTTCTTCTAAATAAGCAATGTGTCCACTGTGGATGGGATCAAACCCACCGGTGCATACTACATATTTCATGTTATCCTTGCTGTGAATCGGCGCGACACATATCTGCCACTAATGCATCTAAATTGTATTTTGGATCCCACCCTAACTCTTGACGGGCTTTGGTGCTATCACCTAATAGCGTATTGACATCTGCCGGCCTAAAAAATGCAGGATTAACTTCAAAGTATACTTGACCTGTGACGCTGTCACGACCTTTTTCCGTTTCACCTGTACCTTCCCATATAACGGTCTTTCCGTAGTAGGCGGCAGTTTTGGTGCAGAAATCTCTAACACTGTGTTGCACTCCGGTAGCTAACACATAGTCATCCGGTGTATCTTGTTGTAGCATTAACCACATGCCTTCAACAAAGTCTCGGGCATGTCCCCAATCTCTCATAGCATCCATATTGCCGAGCTGCACAGGAGCAGCGCCACCATTCATAATTTTGGAGAATCCTTTTGTAATCTTTCGAGTCACAAAGGTTTCGCCTCGACGAGGACTTTCGTGGTTAAACAGTATCCCGTTGCAAGCAAATAAGTTATAACTTTCTCTGTAGTTAACGGTAATCCAATGTCCATACAACTTAGCTACACCATATGGACTTCGGGGATAGAACGGGGTAGATTCGTTTTGCGGTACTTGTTGTACCTTACCAAACATTTCGCTGGTGCTGGCCTGATAAAATTTTACAGGATGTACATTATTAAGCATACGGACAGCTTCTAATATACGCATGACTCCAACTGCATCTACTTCGGCAGTAAACTCTGGAAGTTCGAAACTTACATGCACATGACTTTGTGCCGCTAAGTTGTATACCTCATCGGGTCTCACCTCCATCATGATCATTCTGAGATTTGCACTATCTCCAAGGTCACCGTAATGAAGATGCACTCGATCTCGAATGTGTGCAATGTTTGGTGTGTATTCGTAGTTACTGTTTCTTCGGACTAAGCCGTGAACCTCGTAACCTTTTTCTAATAGAAGATCGGCCAAATATGAACCGTCTTGTCCGGTAATACCGGTAATGAGTGCCTTTTTCATTGAAATAGTTGAAAGTATATGTTATTATTTAACCATGTACAAAAGTACCCGATAAATATCATACTATCAAATTTCCTGGAGGCTCAATTGAGTAAGAATGTATTGATTACAGGCGGTGCAGGCTTTATTGCACACCATATTATTGAACGAATTTTAAAAACAACAGACTGGAACATTGTGAGTCTAGATCGACTAGACTACAGTGGTAATCTTAATCGTCTCGCGGACATGATGGAGGAAGTTGCGCCCGAGCAACGCAAGCGTCTTCGAATTGTATGGCACGATCTTCGAGCAGAAATTAATCCATTGGTTTCTAGTATGATTGGGGATATCGATATTGTATTGCACCTAGCCGCTGGCAGTCATGTGGATCGCAGTATTGATCACCCAATGGAGTTTGTTATGGACAATGTGGTCGGCACCACTAATCTGTTGAATTGGGCACGGACTCTTAAAAAGCTAGATCGCTTTGTTTACTTCTCCACTGACGAAGTATTTGGTCCTGCCCCAGCTGGCGTCAGCTACAAGGAATACGATCGTTACAATTCAACTAATCCATATTCTGCAACAAAAGCAGCCGCAGAAGAAATCTGTGTAGCTTTTGAAAATACCTACAAGTTGCCTATTGTTATTACGCACACAATGAATGTATTTGGTGAGCGTCAGCACCCTGAGAAATACATTCCAATGGTTATCCAGAAAGTACGAGACGGCGAAACGGTAACTATTCACAGCGACCCAACTAAGACTGTTCCGGGTTCACGCCACTACATTCATGCCAAGGATGTTGCAGATGGTCTAATGTTTATTCTTGAAAACCTACAAGACTACAAGCACACCGGTGACTTTGGTCATGCTAAGTGCCCTAAGTTTAATCTAGTAGGCCCAGAAGAAATTGACAACCTCCGCCTTGCACAGATTATCGCTACTGCACAAGGTAAGGAACTTAAGTACGAGATGGTTGACTTTCACAGTAGCCGTCCGGGGCATGACCTTCGATATGCTATGTCGGGCGAATTGTTAAAGAGTCTAGGTTGGGAACCCAAAATTAAACTCAGTGAGCGTGTTAAAGAAGTCGTTGAGTGGACTCTAGCAAACGGTCGTTGGTTGCGTAAATGAAACATTGTTTTATTGTAACTTCTGCTGTTAATAGTAGGTTTGGGGTCTATACACCCGAAGAACGATTACTACAAACAGTTATCACTATACGAAGTATTAAACAAAAAGTACCCGATGCTAAGATTGTTCTAATGGAGGTAACTGGTGTACCTCCCACTGAACAACAGATCGTAACACTAAGCAGTGAATCAGATGTATTTCTAGATTTTACAGATGAGCCAGACGTGCAACAACTTTACAACGGAACAGACAACTGGGATGTGGTAAAGAACGGAACAGAAATCATGTGTTTTGGTCGTGCTCTTAAGTTGCTTAAAGAAGATAGCGAGTTTGCAGGTATAGATCGTATACACAAAATGTCGGGTAGGTATGTATTAAACGATGTGTTTGATCCACGGCTCTACGAACAAGAACAAGTTGCAGATAAAATTGTTATTGGTACTAAACATCGGAGTCAATTCCCTGTTGAAATAACTACACAGAGTTGGCAGTATATGGCTAGACTTTGGTCTTGGCCTGCGGCACGGTTAGATGAAGTTATTGATGTATACGATCAGAGTTGGCAACATTTTATTGAGCGTGTATCTAACCGTGGATACACTGATATCGAACATGTACTGGCAAAATTTTTAAACCAAGAGCATGTTTACGAAGTTAAGGAATTAGGTGTAGAAGGATGTATTGCACCAAACGGACAAGCGATTAGGAACTAAAATGATTAAGTTTTATTTACACGTGCCAGAACTAACAGGATGGCAAATGGTATTTGCCGAAATGCTAGGCAAAATGGAAACCAGTGGACTACTAGATGCCGCTGATGAAATTAATTTCTGTGTCAACGGCGTGCTAGCCAACATGGAAATTCCCATGCTTAAACTTGCAGACATTGATCCAAAGTTTAAGATTGTTCATGTAAACGGCGACGCCGCTAAGTGGGAATATCCGACGATTAATAAACTAAAAGATGATGCAGATAACGATAGCGAGTCGCATTATGTAGGATATGCACACCTGAAAGCACTTAGCCGTCCGAACATTTACGACCAAAAGGGAGTAGACTGGAGAAACTATTTAAGTTACTGGACCATTGAACGATGGGAGGATAACATCTCTCGACTAAATGAAGGATATGACTTAGTTGGTGTAAATTGGGCGTGGCAACCTTGGCCGCATATGAGTGGAAATTTCTGGTGGGCAAACACAAATTATCTACGCCAACTTCCTAAGTTACAAGATCCTAGCACAGTACCTCCGGGAACAGTAAGCACATTGTTGAAACCCAATGTTGTTTTGGATAGTGGAAACATCAGATTCGAAGCAGAAGCATGGTCCGGACAAAGTGAACCTAGCGTATTTGAATTACACCGAAGCCACTTGCTAGCAGATCCAAGTTTCCATTATAATAACGAATACCCAGCACATCTGTATAGAGAAGTTTAATGGAACAATGCAAACAAATTGATCACTGCCTCTGTTGTGGAAGCAGTGATCTTACCTACACTTTAGATCTAGGTTTACAAGCCCTAGCAAATAACTGTATTGACAATTTACAAATTGATGAACCGAGATTTCCTCTCGGCGTTAATCGTTGTAATCACTGTTATCATTTGCAGTTAAGTCATGCAGTTGATCCTGCACTAATTTACACACACTATCTATATGTCAGCGGCACAAGTAAAACAGGTCGAGATCACTTTGAATGGTTCGCAGATTTTGCAGCCGAGCATCTTGGATACTGGCCCAGCACAGTACTAGACATCGGCTGTAACGACGGTACACAGTTAGACTATTTTAAAAAACTAGGCATTAAAACATACGGTGTAGATCCTGCACAGAACTTATATCCTATTAGTAGTAAGAATCACACTATCTACTGCGACTTCTTTAATAAAGAAACTGCCAACAAGTTGCACGCCAATCATCAAACATTTGATGTGATTGTTGCACAGAATAGCTTTGCACATAATCCAGATCCTTTGTCTTATCTGCAAAGTATCTCAGAGATCATGCACAGCGACAGTGAATTTTTTATTCAAACTAGCCAAGCAGACATGGTGTTGAATAACGAGTTTGATACTATCTACCACGAGCATATCAATTTCTTCAACATCAACAGCATGAATGAATTATGCAAAAGAGCTGGCCTGCACTTAGTTGATGTAGTCAAATGCCCTATCCACGGCACCAGCTATATTTTTGTTATTCGCAAGAACAAAGGTCGCCCTGCACATATCAAGAACCTTATTGCACACGAAGCCAGCAAAGGTTTATTATCTGCCGCCAAGTACAATGAGTGGGCCAATAACGCCCGCGAATTAGTTGACGAGTTAGTAGGTCGTGTTGAAGCCTATACTGCACAACACGGTTACCGAGCAATTGGATACGGTGCAGCCGCAAAGGGTAACACTCTGCTACAATTCAGCGGACTAAAGTTAGAAGCAATCATTGACGACAATCCTCTGAAGCAAGGTTTGTATAGTCCCGGTGCCAATATTCCTATTGTAAGCATCGATTATCTAGATCAATTTGGCGAGGATGACCGTATAATGTTTGTTCCTTTAGCTTGGAACTTCTACGAGGAAATTCGTAGTCGTATTAAAAACAAACGAAACAACAGCGGAGACCGTTTCGCTAAGTATTTTCCCGAAGTAGACATTGAACAATGAAGTTAGAGAATCCAATGAAGATACTTGTGCGGCGACGAGCCGCACTAGGTGATGTTGTTATAAGTACTGGCGTAGTACGAGAGTTAAATGCCAGATATGGAGACAACGCTGTAATTGATGTAGCCACCCAACATCCGACAGTATTTGATCATAACCCTTATGTACGAAATGTAATATCCATTACTGAAGGCAACGACTCAGCTGTAAATCTTAAAAACTATGATGTAGTCTATAACTTAGATGACACATACGAATTAAATCCCGAAGGACACTTTGCAGACAACTACTTTTATCGTGTATTTGGCAATGCAGAAGTTGACCGTAGTATGGAACTCTATGTTGACCAAGATGGTGCAAACAAAGTTGAGAGTTTTGTAAATGCAATCAACGGTGAGTTTATTTGCATCCACATGCGTAACTGGTATTGGGATTTAAAGAACATCAAACTCGAAGTATGGCTCGATGTGGTTAATGAACTTTATAAACAACATCCTAATCTAAAAATTGTAGCGGTTGGTGGCGAAACCGATTATTGCATGGAGTTGCCACACATGATTGATGCTCGAGTACGGTTCAGTCCTGGGGAACTTTGTTACTTAATGGACCATGCAAAATGTTTTGTTGGAATCGACAGTGCCCCTTTGCATATTGCAGGTGCAAGCGAAACAGGCATTGTGGCATTGCTGAGTCACATGTATCCTAATAAAGTTCTCCCATACCGTAATGGACAAATGGGCGATCGTTGCGAAGTGGTGCAAGCTAATGTAGATTGCTTGGGTTGTCATAGCAGACAAGCAAGACCTGTTAGACAGATTGTATGCGAGCGACAAGATTTTGCTTGTAACCGTTTATGGGATACCGCTAAAATTGTATCTGCAATTCAAAAGTTTCTATGAGCATTACACTAGTCACACAAGAGACCATGTATCACGAGTTAGCGGCTCGAGCTCTGACTGAAACTTTAAAACACATTGATGTAGACAGAGTATTAGTGTTCAGTAATCAACAGGTGCTTGCAGGGGCTGACCATGTGCATGTTGATCATTTTCCTAATGTGCATGACTATTGCGAATTTATGCTTCGTGGTATGAACGAACATATCACAACTGATCATATACTATTTGTGCAATGGGACGCAATGGCTTATAATAAGTCTTGCTGGACCGATGACTTTTTAAAATACGATTACATTGGTGCTCCTTGGCCTTGGTACGAAGAATGTAAGAATATTGGTAATGGTGGATTCAGTCTCCGTAGCAAGAGGTTGCTTGAAGCATTACAAGATACCACCATTCAAATGGATCCCGACAACCCTGCCGGTGTGAATGAAGACCAAGTAATTGGAAACACGTTTAGAAATTACTTAGAACAAAATCATAACATCAAATATCCCGATACCAGACTTGCGGCACAATTCAGTTACGAGTTAGGACCATATTTTCCAAGTTTCGGGTTTCACGGACCTTGGAATGTAATAAAGTTTTGTGATTTGGATACGGTGGAATTTTATGTCCAAAAGATGAGTTATGCAGGTTGGAACATATACAAATGGCATCATTTCCTCTTTGAGTTAACGGCCAGAGAGTGTTATAATATGATTGCGTTTGCAATGGACCAACTTGAAACCCACAGTCCCGAACTACTAGGTCCGGTAGTTGAATGGTTGGGACGAGAACAAACTTTTTGGGCACAATTTAATGGAAAATTCAACTTACCGAGTAAGTAAACGAATTTACGGAAAACGACTGTTCAACCCACAAGATCCTCGAGATCTCAAAGAAGCACTTTACTTTATTAAAAATGGCAAGTGGCGCGATTACTGCCCATTTGTAGAAACATGGCCCTATACTAATGTGCCGGACATGGTCAAAACTGAAATTGCCCTGCGTTATTTGCCCACAATTATTGCTCAAAAATCCGCTAAAAATGTTGTAAAAAAGTAACACTTTTTAGTTACAGTTTTTGGTTGTCCAAAAAAGACATATCGGCTATAATAGATACATAGCGCAACAAAAACAGGACCAAATGCAGTACACACTGATTACCCCTAAAGGCAAAGTTTACACTTTTTTCCTGCAGGCTGTTGCTGAAACTTATCAGCAAGCATACGGGGGTGTTGTTTTTACGCAACAAGTTTTGGATACTGAGATTTGCCCAAAAATGGCAGATGCAGTATAATAGTGGAATAGTAAGCAAAAAGGAGCTAGAATGTCGCAATCTTTCGTTCGTATCAAGTCTGGTGCATATCGTACAACCGATGCTTCGGGCCTTGTGTTTCAACTCGTTGAACAGTACAAACAAACAGCCAAAGGTGGCTATGTTACTGTTATGAACGGTGGCACTTTCCCTGGCTTCCCAGAGCAGATCCGCATCAAAGTTGATGGTGTTGCGTCTTATGAATTCGTAAGCGGCGATGATGTGCCTGCTAATGTTGCAGTTGCCCCAGCCCATACTGCGGCTCCTCTTGAAACTGATGAGGAAGTTATGGCTCGTATCCGCGAGCGTTTTGAAATCCTTGACGAGATGACTAAGGCCGCAACCAATGGCGAAATCCGTGCAATGATTGTATCTGGCCCTCCTGGTGTTGGTAAGAGCTACGGTGTTGAACAAATTGTTGAGAAGGCATGTTTGTTTGATCAAGTTGCTGGCAAGCGCCTCCGTGCAGAAGTTGTTAAAGGTTCTGCTACCCCCATTGGCTTGTACCAAACTCTCTACAAATATTCTGACCCCAACTGCGTGGTTGTGTTTGACGACTGCGACAGCGTTTTGGTTGACGATGTTTGTTTGAACTTGCTCAAGGGTGCGCTGGACTCTGGTAAGAAGCGCAAGATTTCGTGGCTCAGCGAGTCTAGCACTCTGCGCCGCGAAGGTATCCCGGACCAGTTTGAGTTCAACGGTAGTGTTATCTTTATTACTAACCTCAAGTTTGACAGCTTCAAGTCGCAGAAACTCAAGGACCATCTGGACGCTTTGCAAAGCCGTTGCCACTATCTGGACCTGACCTTGGACACCATGCGTGACAAGATTCTGCGTATTAAACAGATTGCACAAGACGGTTCTTTGTTTGCTGACATGGATCTGGATCAAGTTGCACAAGACGAGATCATTGAGTTCATGGACACTAACCAGAACAAGTTGCGTGAAATGTCGCTACGTATGGCAATCAAAGTTGCTCAATTGCGTAAGAGCTTTCCGCTGAACTGGAAGCGCATGGCTCAAACCACTTGCATGAAGGCCTAATATGGACAAATACGAACAAATCACTAAGCTGGCCCAAGCGGCTATGCTTATTCAGGAAGTTGCAGATGCTTGCGACCCTGAATACGCAGATGACTTGCAAGACATGACTGTGTCGCTTGCAGACATATCAGACAATATTGAAGAAGGTTGACCCCGAAAGTGTGCGTAAGAGGCGTTCGTGTCGCGATATAAGTCCTCTTCCGATAAAGGATACAAAATGAAACAGCGTGGATTTACTCTTATTGAACTAATGATTGTTATTGCAATCGTTGGTATTGTTGGATCTATGGCCCTTGGCTTCATGGGCAGTGCCTCCGGAAACAGTAGCATCAGTATTGGCATCAATGGCATGACTGAAATGCGATGCATTGACGGTTATAAATTTATAATTGGAGACAAAGGTCAAGCACGCCAGGTTATGGACGAGTTTGGCAAAGGTCTCAAGTGTGAGACAGTGAGTGTTCCTAATGGAATCCGATAAGGCTTTCTTTGGTACAATCCTAGCCATGATGGCTCTGTTGTTTGGCCACCCAATTGCGGCAGTAATTATTTTCTTTTTGGCAATAGTGTAAAGGATCTAAAAATGTTTGAAGTGTGGGACGGGGATTTGTTTTTGTTTACTGTAGATCATCCCGAAGAAGCAGACATGTATCGCGAAGAAGGATATACTGTAAAATGAGTGGATACCAAACAGTACTTGAAGTACATCGTTTAGAAGAAGACCTAGCTAAGATGGGTTTGATAATGTGCTACCCTAGACATGGATGGGGTGAAGAACGCGGTAACCTTGTTGCGGTCAAACCCAAGGATGATGAATCCCTACCAATTTACAGTCGAGATGCCGAATTGTTTTGTGGATCCCTGGACGACTTGCGGTGTTGGCTGACTGGTGTCGCCTGGGCACGAAACTATGATGATATAATGAAAGTGTCTAACGCTAAGAAGCGTGAACAGAAAGAACAAATCGTTCGCAATGAAAATCTCATGCGCCGTATTAAGAACGAAGAACTGCTTCAAAAAGACAAAGTATAAGGAAATATCATGGCTAGAATGATTTTTGTTTGGTTAATTCTCAGTGTACTAATTGGATTGGGAATTACCGCATTTCGCACACTTGGTGGCAAAGAAAAATGGCAGTTGACAAAAACTGTAGCCTTTGCTACAATGTGTTCTCTGGTAGCAGTTGTGCTACTTGGTTTTATCGTAATCATGTTTTAAAGGACTATCATGAATCGTTTTGTTAAGCTTTCTATTGTTGCCGCCGCAGTTGCCCTAACTTCTGCTTGTACTCGTATTGAAACAGGTGAGGTTGGTGTTCGTGTTGGTTTTGATAAACAAGTTAAGCCAGGTGAACTTGAGCCGGGCAGTTTTAACCAGGTCCTAATTGGTGATGTGCTAACATTCCCCTACAAGGATGTTAATGTTGTGCTAGAGAACATGACCCCAGTGGCCAAAGACAACAGCACCATGAAGGACTTGGATGCAGTTGTTATCTATAATATCAACAAGAATCAGGCCGCAGAACTGTATAGTTCTAAGAACCGCAGTTTCCACGCTGACCACAAAGGCGATGTATACCTGATGTACAACTATGTAGTTCAGAATGCTCGTAACGCTATCTACAAGGCCGCTCGTAAATATGAGGCACTGGATATGGCCGACAATCGCGACAACATGGAAAATTTCATCAAAGATGAAATGACCAAGAACCTTGCTGAAGAAAAGCTGGATGGTAGCATCACTATTACCCAGGTCATGATTCGTAATGTTGTGCCTGCTGATAGTGTTGTTCAAAGTGCTAACGAACTAGTTCGTGCCAAGAACGAACTCAAGCAGAAAGAAATCGAAGTCAAGACCGCCGAAGCCGAATCCCGTCGAATGGCTGCCCTGGCCAACAACAGTTCAAGCTCTATTGCGTTTATGAACGCACAGGCCGCACTTAACATCTCCGAAGGTATTAAGAACGGCAAGGTACAGACTATTGTTGTTCCTAGTAACATGACATCTTTGATGTTGCCTAAGTAATGAGTAACCTCTGGTTTAATATCAGATTTGGTAGGAGACATTTTCAGTTCTCCAGAGATTGGGAAATCTCTTTCAGAGCTAACCCATACTGGATTGAAAATACTCCTACTAAGTGGTTTGAAGTTTACTGTTTGTTTGGAAAACATTTTGGTGTGTAAAATGTCGATTGCTAAAAAATTTGTAGTCTAAGTTTTTTCTTAAATAATTGTATGAGCAATGAAACTGCAAAATTTCTAAACTCGCAACGCCGTCATAAAACGGATGTTGCAATTGCCAGGCAATTGAGAATTGCAAAACAACATGGTATGCAATTTAACGACAAAGTGGTTAAGCAACCTCATCGACACGCTAAAAGACATGCAATGGATTGTGGGAACCCCAAGTGTTTCCTTTGTGGAAACCCACGCAAGATACACAAGGATAAGCTAACAGCACAAGAGAAACGCATGTATCAAAATCTTGAGCAATCGAGAGATCGTCACAGTAACGGCAATCTGCCAAACACCGATTCACAGTAATTCTGGTTACAGCCATCCTTTACTCTAGCTCCTAGGCTGTAACTTTTAGCCCCAGGCAGAAATGTCTGGGGCATTTTTCTTATAATGGTTATGCAATAATAGACAACAGCATAACAACAGTCTATAATAGCACTATGAAGACTTACCCTACAGTTGAAGATTATCTAGAAGTACTTGCCGGTATGCGAGACATTGTAACCGGTAAAACAGTATCCTCGTGGTTCTTGGGATTTAGTCCTATTATCAGTTTGGCCAGATACGATGTTGATGTTCTGACCAGCATGAGTGATGCAACCTCGCAAGGCAAAGCATTAACTGAAAAGCAAGGCGAACTACTTTGTAAGATTCTTTTAAAATATAAAAGACAGTTGGCCGCAAAATCAATTGATGTGGACCCAGTAGAAAAACCCGTTTGGAGAGTTCCTCTCCGTAAAATGGATTACACCCAAAGCCTATCAATTGAAAACGATAAAATAATTTTAAAGTTTCCTTACAACACCAAACTCATTGAGTCGTTGCGAGAATTTAAAAACGCCAGTCAGGGTCGTTGTTACTTTGACAATGATGCTAAGGTGTGGAACATTGCATTAACTGAGTTCAATATCAATTGGACGCACACTTGGGCTAAAACCAACGGATTTCAAATTGATCCAGAAGTAGAGCGCCTTAACAATATAGTGCTGGCAGTTGAAGCAATACCACATGCCATTGAATTAGTATACGATACCAACGGCCTCGATATTTCGAACTGCCCCGATTCCCTCAGGGAGTATGTTGAAGAAAAATTAGGAGGCTTTGGACATAACAACTTACTGAAACTAGTTGATTATGCAGGAGTTCTTGGTTACACTATCAACAGCGATTTAGAAAATGCATTGATACAAGAATACGGTCCAAGATTTTTAACGCTGGCTAAAAATAGAGAAGTTAAAATTAATCCACAGTCAAAAGTCGCATCTGACGATTTTTTCAGCGTCGTTGAGTATGCAGTAAAAGTTGACCGTTTACCTGTGATAATTTTTGAACCAGACTTGAGTGGAAAGCTTCTACAGCGACTAAAAGAAGTATCTTCAGAAAATGATATTCTTGAAGTTAAAAATGGTAAAATTGCTGATGTAAATCCTGGTCATAAATTCATATATACTATAAAGCCCGTTGCAAACTTAGAAAAGATTCCGTTGCTAATTAGCTCAGCAGGTATGATCTTTGGTTCTACAAAATCAGTAATGGTGCAACAAGCAGAAAAGATTGTTTATGTCGCCGCTGATGTTTACCAATCGCAAAACTCTCAAAAATTTAAAAAGGTTTTCAACTTATAATGCAAGCGAAGTTAACAATCAGGGATGAAGTAAATGTCAAGATTGAAGGCCTTGAACTAGGTACAAGAAAAAAGCTTGTAGACAAATTCAAGTATGAAATTCCGGGTGCAAGATATTTGCCAGCGGTAAGGCTAGGTCGTTGGGATGGTAAAGTAAGTTATTTTAGCTTAGGTGGTAGTACCTATATTAACTTGTTGCCCGAGATTATTCCTTTCTTAGACAACGAAGGTTACGACATTGAACTAAATGATACCAGAGACTACAGCAATCAAATTGAATTTGACGAGTTTAAAGAAGATACCTTTGCACACAAGGCCTGGCCTAAAGGACATCCGGCAGCAGGACAACCAATTGTATTTCGTGATTATCAAGTAAGCATTATCAATAACTTCCTGCAAAATCCGCAGAGTGTGCAAGAGATTGCTACTGGCGCAGGCAAAACTATCATGACTGCGGCACTGAGTTTAAGTGTTGAGAAGTATGGTCGTAGTGTAGTTATTGTTCCAAACAAAGACTTAGTTAAACAAACTGAAGCAGATTACATTAACTTAGGTTTAGATGTTGGTGTATACTTCGGTGATAGGAAAGAAGTTGGACATACTCACACTATCTGCACATGGCAAAGTCTTAATGTTTTACTTAAAAACAGTGAAGGCCGTAACAGCGAAGATGAGCCAGCAAGCTTTCGATTAACAAAAGATCCAACTGATTTTATCATTGACGATTTAGTTGATGGTGTTGCTCTAGTGATGGTCGATGAAGTTCATATGGCCAAAGCTGATGCACTAAAAACATTGTTAACTGGGGTATTTGCTCGTGTGCCGATCCGCTGGGGATTAACAGGTACAGTTCCAAAAGAAGACTACGCCGCAGTAAGTATCTTCTGTAGTTTAGGTCCAGTAGTGGGTAAACTAGCGGCCAGTGAATTACAAGAAGCAGGTCACCTTGCACAATGTCATGTAAATATTGTTCAATTAGTTGACCATGCAGAATTTAAAGATTACCAAAGCGAACTAAAATATCTAACCACCACTAACGAGCGTATCTCTTACTTGGCTAAACTAATTGACAAGATCAAAGATACAGGCAATACCCTGGTGTTAGTTGATCGTATTGAAACTGGAAAGATACTACAAGTTGAGCTGAGTAGTTTGTTTAGTTTATTAAAAGACAAACCGGAGGTGGCGTTTGTTTCCGGCTCAACTAAAGCCAATGATCGTAAGGAAGAATATGATGAAGTTGCGACTGCTACTAACAAGATTATTGTGGCGACTTACGGTGTGGCCGCTGTGGGTATTAATATTCCTAGGATTTTTAATCTGGTTCTTGTGGAGCCCGGAAAGAGCTTTGTTAGGGTTATACAATCAATTGGACGAGGTATTAGAAAAGCTGAAGATAAAGACTTCGTCCAAATCTGGGACATAACCAGTACCTGCAAGTTTGCCAAGCGTCACTTAACTAAACGGAAGGCTTTCTACAAAGAAGCTAACTATCCTTTCAGCTCCGAAAAAGTAGATTGGAAATAAAAACAATGGAAAAACAGAATGAGAATTTTAACATTAGATAACACAGCGTATGAACTAAACGAAATACCCGACGAAGTTGAGGACCTGCGTTTTGCAGTACTTGACAACAGCGACCCTAAGAATCCTGACTATTTTTATATTCCCTTGATCTTCTTAGAGAGCTTCAACAGTCCTGCGTTGGTATTACGAATCGGGGAGAGCATTATTAAAATGCCAGTGGATTGGCAACTATTAATTGGAGAGCCGGATCTCGGAGACCTTGAAGTAGTGCCATTGACATCAATCAATGACCGTGGGTTCAGTGTATTTTGTTTTAACCCACTAACCAGCTTCAAGCCCGAATTTAAACCTGTTGAGATTGTAGACATCTATCAAGATGTTAAATGGTATTTCCCTAAACTAAAACCTGGACAAATGCTAGCAGTTCCTTTAACATCGGGCAGTAAGGAACCTTTGTGTGCATACTTCGTTAAGGATATTTCAAGACAAAGCGAAGTGGTAGACTACAGTAAATGTTGGTGATATTATGAATTTAAAAACATATGATATCGGCGGTGAAATCGTTAAAGACAACGAAACCTACCTACTCAAGGACAACAAAACTTTAAAAAATCTAGTGTTGAGTTCAACGAAACTCTACAGAGGACAACAAACTCGCGGACACAGACATGCAGGACAAGAAGAAGTATATTTCTTTGTGCAGGGTTGGGGGAAGATGATTGTCGGGGAAGAAGACAGTGAACCTTTTGCAGTTGGACCCGGCGACATTGTATTAATTCCGGATGGAGCATTTCATAGGGTAATCAACAATGGTGATTCGAATATGTTGTTTAACTGTGTATTTGATGGTAAAAGGAATCACTAATGACACATATCAAAGACATGCAATCCATAAACATTTATACATTCATTGATGATACAAGGA
>JACCDN010981241.1_pt1 | contig 32687 bp, 36 predicted proteins | sample 7441691 | NCBI WGS metagenome assembly JACCDN01 (sample SAMN15323439, study PRJNA562643) | freshwater metagenome | isolation source: river surface water | place: USA:Blue River Watershed | collected 2017-08-16
CATGCGTGTATCCAGGCAGACGCAACTGCGGGGATTGACAATCGGCTTCTTGTGCGCGTGATTCCAGCACATCAATCAAAGCCAGGACAGAGTCACGCACGCGCCGTACTTCTCTCTTCGTCCATAGGCGCAGATCTGTAGCGACTTGATCATTGCGACTACGCGCTGTGTGGATACGCGCACCTGCGTCACCAGCTATCTGTGTGACACGCCGTTCAATGGCCGTGTGAATGTCTTCGTCTGACGCTTCAAACACAAACTTGTTCTCGGTGAATTCAATTTCAACTTGATTCAATGCAACCGCAATTGCATCACCATCTGTTTTTGACAGAATTCCTGTCTCCACCAACATGGCCACATGAGCCCGTGAACCGGTGATGTCGTCTTTCCATAAGCGCTGATCAAATGACAGGCTTTCGGTATAGGCCATTAACTCATCTGCAGGTCCAGCTTCAAACCGACCATGCCACAGAGCCGCACCATCGGCAACATTCTTCTCAGTCATGAGCCGCTCCCTTCTTACGTGGAATTCCACCGGTGGAGTCTGTTACTCCGGACAATGTGCGCAACTCGTTAGCAAGCCCACACCCACCTACCGATTCAGATGCAACGCAAAAAATGGTGTCGTCGCCGGCCACCGTTCCAAGCAGTCCATCAAGCCCGCTTCTGTCCAACGCCGACGCCACAACGTGCGCACAACCTGGTGGCGTGCGAACAACTACTAGGTTTCCGCTGGATGTCACTTCACCAACCCATTCAGCCATGACACGACGAAGTTGATCGCTAGGCGCAATTCGAGCGGGTGCGTATTCGGCGATTGCATAGGCAGTATCGCCACCTGGAATACGAATCTTGACGGCACCTAATTCTTCAAGGTCACGAGAAATGGTTGCCTGAGTGGCCTCAATTCCATGGTCCTTTAACAACTCTTGCAATTGGGGTTGACTGGAAATGTCACGCTGACCAATTAGGCGAGAAATCAATTGTTGACGTTGTTGCTTTGTGCTCATGTCACTCCCCAATTACCCATGCAATGGCTCCGCGGGCCGCAGTAAGTCGATGATGTCCTTGCTGAATGACGAGACTTTGCGGACCATCGAATACGTCAGCCGAAACTTCTTCACCGCGATGAGCCGGCATGCAGTGCATGAACTTGGCATTATCGGCGGCAGATGTCATGAGATCTTGCGTGACGCAATACGAAGCAAAAATCTTGCGACGTTCTGCAGATTCAGCTTCTTGACCCATTGATATCCATGTGTCGGTATGCACTACGTGCGCCCCCGAAACAGCAACTGCAGGGTCGTTGGTTTGGCGAATGGTTCCACCCAACGCGCGCAGACGTTGAAGTTCAAAGTCGGATGCATTGAACCCTTCAGGACAACCAAGAGACATGGTGCCACCCAACAAGCACACGGCTTCTGCCAAAGAGCGCGCGACGTTGTTGTAATCACCAATCCACGCAACCGTGATGTCTGTAATTGGTCCGACATGTTCTTCCATGGTGAGAACATCGGCGAGTGCTTGCAATGGATGTGCCTCATCGCTCAGCATGTTGACCACTGGCACAACATCGCACGCAGCCATTCGAGTGATGACCGAATGGGAAAAAATACGAGCGGCTAGCACTGCGTGGTAGCCGGCCATAATTCGCGTGACGTCTTCGACTGTTTCGCGGACGTCAAAGCCAACCTCTTCTCCGCGCGTATATACGGGATGCCCACCAAGTTGTACAACTGCCATCTCCATGGAGTGGCGAGTTCTGTTTGATGGCTTTTCAAAAATAAGTGCCGCACCGCGACCGGCCAATGGACGAACAGAGGCAACAGCTGGGTCAGTGGACAAATTCAGAATGTGTCGAAGGGTGTCAGCTCCTAAAGACGCAATATCTACGAGGTGTTTATGGCTCACGACAGCACCTTTTCCATCAATGACAATGCCTCGTCAATTTCTTCGTTAGAGGTAGTGATGGGTGGGGCAAGCCGAAGAGTTGTGGCGTTGACACCGTTAACGATGAGGCCCATTTCCAGAAGTGCAGGCACAACATCTTTCGTTTCAACACCAGACACCAATTGCGCACCAAGCAACAACCCGCGACCGCGAACATGATCCACTTTCGAGAATTGTGAGAGACCATCAATTAAACGTTGACCCTTTTCCCGTGCCAATCGCGGCGCATCAATACGTGTCATCTCGTCTATCACCGCAAGCACTGCAGATGTTGCCAGTGCTGTACCGCTATACGTTGAGCCATGATCGCCGGGGGCAAGAACAGATGCGATGTCTTTGCGAGCCCACAATGCCCCCACAGGCATTCCATTTCCCATTCCTTTTGCAAAGGTCACGGCATCTGGCTGAACTCCTGAATGTTGAAAACCGAACCATTCACCAGTGCGACAAAACCCAGTTTGTACTTCATCAATAATGAACAAGATTCCACGCTCATTGCAGAGCTTCTGGACCGCACGCAGATACTCAACATCTGCGGGAATGACACCACCTTCGCCTTGAATTGGCTCCAGCATTACCGCAGATACGGATGAATCGAGAACTTTCTCTAGCGAGTCAAGATCGCCGTATTCGCAATACCTAAACCCATCTGGCATTGGTTGAAACGCTTCATGCTTTGCTGGCTGACCAGTGAGTGCAAGCGCGCCAAGAGTTCTCCCATGGAAACTTCCGTAGGCAGACACCATGACGTGTCGACCACGACCTCCGAACTTGCGCGACAATTTAATGGCCGCTTCGTTGGCCTCTGCTCCGGAGTTACAAAAGAACACTTGTCCGTCGCCAGCACCAGCTTGTGACATCAATTCAGACAACTTCACAGCCGCTTTGGTTGCCGTTGTATTTGCAAAAAAGTTTGAAACATGTAACAAGGTGGATGCTTGTTGAGAAATGGCAGAAGCAACCGCGTCATTGGAATGCCCCAAAGAAACCACGGCAATACCACTAAGGAAGTCGAGATAACGCTTCCCTGTGACATCCCACAATTCTGTTCCCTTGCCGCGCTCAAACATGACGGCAGGCGGACCAAACACTGGGATGAACGGACAGTAGTTGTGTCCGTGATTGATGTTTTGTGCCGTTTCCGTTGACATGAATGAGTGGCTCATGACGTTCCCCCAGTAATCATTGTTCCGACCCCTTGGTCGGTAAAGAGTTCCAACAACAAAACGTGCGCAATGCGGCCATCGAGAATGTGAGCACTCTTTACTCCTCCGCGTACGGCCTGCATGCAACTTTCAACCTTTGGAATCATTCCTCCGGACACCGTGCCATCGGCAATAAGCCCAGATAGTTCATTCACTGTGATTCGCTTGATTAGCGAGTCGGGATTGTCTATTTCTGCGCGTAAACCTGCAATGTCTGTGAGATAAATAATCTTCTCTGCGCCAAGAGCTTCGGCAATTGCTCCTGCCGCAGTATCTGCATTGATGTTGTACGGCTGACCGTTCGCGTCAACGCCAACGGTGGACAACACAGGAACAAAACCATCCGCAAGCAGACCCTCAATCACTTGAGGGCGCACCTTCTCAATATCACCAACAAATCCAAGAGCCGGATCGCGAGGTGTGACTTGCAACGTGCGGCCATCTTCGCCCGATAAACCGACTGCGACGTTTCCATGCGTATTAATTGCACTAACTATTTGTGGGTTCACATGGCCGTTGAGAACCATTTGCACCACTTGCATGGTGGAAGCGTCGGTCACACGTAATCCGTTTGAAAACGACGACTCAATATTCAGTCGCGCGAGCATTTCGTTAATTTGTGGGCCGCCACCGTGTACCACCACTGGCCGTATGCCCACTGTATGCATGAGGACAATGTCTTCAGCAAAAAGTGTAAGCGCATCATGATCAGATGTTCCAGCCAACGCATTTCCGCCGTATTTCACAACAACGGTGCGACCAGCGAAACGACGAATGTACGGAAGTGCCTCAACAAGGACGTCGGCAGTTGTCAATGCACTCATGGATACACGCCCACTGTGTTAAGTCCAGATATTTCTGGAAGACCGAGCGCAACGTTCATTGACTGCACTGCCCCACCAGATGCACCCTTTGCGATGTTGTCTAACGCAGCCAGCACCATGACATATCCAGTGCGTTCATCGAAACGTGCCGTGATGTGAACACAGTTTGTTCCCAATGTGGCCTTTGTAGAGGGGACCTGTGGGCGAACAACAATGAACGGCTCGTTCTTGTAAAACGTTGCAATTGATGCCAATAGCGATGCCGTTGTGGGCGCAGCGCCAGCCGGACGGGCGTAGCAGGTAGCCAAAATTCCGCGATTCATCGGAGCAAGATGTGGCGTGAAGAGAACTTGTGCGCCCGTGACCTGTTCTATTTCTGGAGTATGACGATGATCGAGCAATCCATATGCAGTGAAGTCTTCGTCCGCTGTTGAGAACAACGATGTGTGCTTCAACGCACGGCCAGCACCACTAACTCCAGACGCCGCATCAACAATCACGCCTTGGGACTGAACGATTCCAGAGCGCACAAGCGGAGTCAATGCCAACGATGCAGCGGTGACATAACAACCAGGCGTTGCAATCAACGATGCACCGACGAGAACGCTGCGATACAACTCAGGCAATCCGTAGACCGCCTGAGCGAGTAACTCAGGTTGTGTGTGATCAAATCCGTACCACGTGGGATACAGCGATGAATCTTTCAACCGATATGCCGCCGACAAGTCGATAACGGTGCCAACCTTGCCCACCAGTTGCGGTGCAATCTCGAGTGCAGCCTCGTGAGGAATACCCAAGAACACGACATCGAGTCCGGCAAACCGATCTACCGAAAACTCTTCGAACACCAGATTCGGGTAGGCCGCTGCCAGCGATGGATACAAATGACTGGCCAAGGTTCCGGCCTGTGAGTCACCCGTTGCTGCAACCACCTCTACATCTGGGTGTTGGGCGCATAAGCGCAGCAGTTCAGCGCCGGTGTACCCCGAGGCCCCAATGATTCCGACTTTCACCATAGATGTATTACTATACGAAGTAGTGAATGATAATGCAATCATCTTTCCATGGTCTGGGGCACTGCTACTGGCGCACCCCCTTATGGAGGACCCCAACTTTGCGCGAACCGTTGTGTTGCTGATTGCCCACGACGACAGTGAAGGTTCTATGGGAGTGGTGCTGAATCGACCAGATGTTGATGCAGATATCGACGCCGACTCTCCCCTGCAACGCTGGATTCATTCCGCTGCCGCGCCGTATCAACCCTTCATTGGTGGCCCAGTAGAAATTGCAAACTTTATTTGCCTACAAGAAGACATCACTGCAACTTCTGGTGTCACATCTATTGACATCATGTCCGATAGTCCGCGACACGGATTTCGACATCGCGTTTTCCGTGGCTATTCCGGATGGGGCCCTAGACAATTGCTCCGCGAGATAAACATGGGCGGCTGGATTGTTGTTGCGTCAGAACAAAACGATGTGTTCGACAACGACTCCACCACTCTGTGGTCACGAGTACTTGCGAGACAAACCTCTGACGTTCGGAAACTTGCTCAGTTCCCAGATGATCCATCTCTGAATTAGCCGCGAAGTTTTCCGCCAGCTTTTTCAGCAGCAGCAACGCAATCGTTTTGAACAGCGGCCAACACGGCATCGGTTAATGTGCCGCCGGCTTCCTGCAGACGCAGTCGGAAGGCCAGGCTGCGAGTTCCTTCAGGTACACCTGACCCTCTGTACACGTCGAACAACTCAATCGATACCAAACGCTTGCCAGCACCTTGTCGAAGTGCGCGTTGAATATTGGTTGCTGGGACTTCGTCGGCCACCAAGAACGCCAGGTCGAGGTCGCTAGACGGGAATCGATTGATGTCTCGCGCTTGAACTGGTTTGGGGTCCTCGGCAAGCACCGTAGACAAATCGACTTCCAAGATGCTGACACGGCCTTCGATGCCAAGCGACTCCAACACCATGGGGTCAATTTCACCAACAACACCAATGATTTTCTTGCCGCGAGCAAGAGTTGCTGACCGCGTTGGATGCAAACCAGACGGAACACGAGACTGATCGAGTTGAGCGCCTACTGACAACGCATCGCACACTGCATTCCATTGGGCTAACGCAGTCTCTGCATCTCCGCCAGCAACCACAATTGTTAATTGCTCTGTTTCGTCTGGAAGCTGTGCACCAGACGTTGGGTACACATGGCCAATTTCCCACAACCCAATGCGAGTGGCGCGGTGCGTTTGGTTGTAACGAAGCGACTTCAGCAATCCAGGACGCAACGACGTGCGCAAAATTGCTTCATCGGCCACAAGTGGATTTGCCATACGAAGTGCATTGTCTTCAGACAGTCCAACCGCGGGCAAATCCCCAAAGGCCAAGAATGGTGATGGCATTGCTTCGTCAAGACCAAGCCCTACCAAGACACGGCGGAGCACTCGGCGACGTTGTTGGAAGGTTGACAAACGTCCGTACACCGCCGACTTTGGAACTGTTTTGCCAATGTTGTCGTAACCAAAGTGGCGCGCAACTTCTTCAATAATGTCGACTGCTTCTGTGCAGTCGGGCCGCCACGTTGGCACAACAACCGACAACACGTCGCCCGAAATGGTGGGAGAAAATCCGATGGCTTGCAAGATTGACACAATGCGATCGTTCGGAATAACCGTTCCCAACAAACTATTGAGGTGATTCAACGATGTCTCAACAACGACAGGTTGAGGACACGAAGCCGTTTGAACAAGCGTTGCCCCTGTATGCAATGTTGCATCTGGACTGGTCTCACGCAAGATGGTGACAAACCGTTCTGCGCCACGGACCCAACCGTGAGGATCTACGCCACGCTCAAAACGAATTGACGCTTCAGAACGTAAACCGTGACGTTGAGCAGCAAAACGAATGGGGTCCGGTGCAAACCAAGCACTCTCTAGTGCGAGAGTAGAAGTTGTTTCTGTGATCTCTGAATGAAGGTCACCCATAACGCCAGCCAAACCAACGCCTGCGTTCGTGCTGCCATTACAAATCAATAGGTCATCGGCATGCAACTGGCGAGTCTGTCCGTCGAGCGTGGTAAGAGTTTCACCTTGTTCAGCGAATCGAACCCGAAATGACGACACAACGTCTGCGTCGTACGCGTGATTCGGTTGATTAAGTTCCAGCATTACAAGGTTGGACGCATCGACAACATTGTTAATGGAACGCATTCCAAGATGTGCAAGTCGTGCAGACACCCAGCGAGGTGATGACCCAACTTTTACATTGCTGAGATATGACAACGAAAATGATCCACAGTTGTCTTCAGCATCGATAACAACTGGGAGAGACTTGTCTGCGCCTCGCGCACCAGTGTCGATGCGTGGCCCACGCAACTCGACACCGAAGTGTGCCGCCAGGTCCCGTGCGACGCCAAGGTGACCCCAACAGTCCGCGCGATTTCGAGTGAGGTCAAGATCGAAGACAACATCGTGTTCAATTCCGAGAACATCAAACGGGCTTACGCCGAGTGGTGAGTGGGACGGAAGAATGAGCAGCCCACTTGACTCGTCACTCATACCAAGTTCCACCTCGGAACACAGCATGCCCTCTGAGTCAATTCCAAGAATGCCGCGCCGCGCAATCTCCATGCCGTTTGGCATTGTGGTTCCAAGCGTTGCAAGAGGAACTATGTCCCCTTCCTTCATGTTGGTAGCACCGCACCAAACGTGACGCTCTACCCCATCGCCTGCGTCAACAAAGCAACGAGTTACTTTGGCTGCATCGGGATGCTTTTCCATTCGAAGAATTCGAGCAGTCACCACTCCGGGAACGGGAGCACCCACCACATCCATTTCTTCCACGGCCAACCCAAGTGAATTCAAGGCAAGCGCAATGGCCTCTGGATCTGATGGAAGATCTGCCATCTCGCGGAGAATTGACAACAGGACTTTCATGAGAACTGCTCCGTGAAACGAATGTCGTCTGAGTACATGTCGCGAAGGTCGTTCACACCATGACGTTCTTTTGCCATGCGGTCGATACCAAAACCAAACGCGAAACCACTCCACTCGGCTGGGTCTAAGCCGCCTGCGCGTAAGACGTGTGGATGCACCATTCCACATCCGCCAAGCTCAATCCACGAACCATCTGGGCGCCGAATATCGAATTCTGCACTTGGTTCCGTGAACGGAAAGTACGACGGACGAAGTCGACTGGTGAAACCTTCCCCAAAGAATGCCTTTGTGAACGCTTCAATGGTTCCCGCGAGATCTGCGAATGTGATGCCACGATCGATGACGAGGCCTTCAATTTGATGGAACACTGGCATGTGCGTGGCGTCTGGAGTTTCCTTACGAAAAACTCGACCTGGCATCACCGCATAAATAGGCGGTGGCCACTCTTGCATGACACGAATTTGAACTGGTGACGTGTGCGTACGAAGCACCACGCTTCCCTCTACATCGCTCTCAATAAACAGCGTGTCCCACATACTGCGAGCAGGGTGACTAGGCGGCATGTTCAATGCTTCGAAATTGTAGAAATCGGTTTCAACTTCGGGTCCCTCAGCAATTTGAAATCCGAGACCAATAAACACATCTTCCAAACGTTCAGTTGCCTGAGTGACGAGATGTAAACGACCACGGCGTTGTGATGCGCGCGCCGACATTGCCAACTCGGTCATGTCTACTCGTTCGGCCGCCACCTGCTGTGCGAATTCTGCAGTCTTCAACTCACGCAGACGAGTATCGGCGACGCGTTGCAACTCTGTGAGTGCATCGTTGACTGCGGCACCGAGCTCTTTTCTTGCCTCTACGTCGGCAACTTTGCCCAGAGAGGATTTGACGGCGGCGATGGGACCCTTCTTGCCGGTGAGTGCCGACACAACAGAGCGCAATTCGTCAGTTGATGCAACAGCGGCAATGCTGGCAATACCTTCGGTCATTGCCTGAGCTAGTTGCTGTAGTTCGGGAGAAGATGGGTCTGACATGACGTTGAAACGCTACTCCGAGAAGGGTTGGATTCTGGGGACGATTTTCAATGGGCACTCCGTGTGCGATGTCGTGCAACATGCATTGCAATCACGGTTCCGGCCATGGCAACGTTCAAACTCTCTGAACGTCCAACATGTTCAACGGTGACCCATGAGTCGACTTCTGCGTCTGCGGGCAAACCGTGTGCTTCATTACCCAACACAATTCCAACAAGGCCATCAAGATCTGCTTCGTACACCGATTCAATGTGCGACACACCGAGCGAATCGTGGGATGTGGTACCCAGCAACCGGACGCCAGTGTGCGACAGCACACTTAAAGAATCAATCTGCCAAATGGGAACGTGAAACACCGCACCCGCGGATGCACGCACCACTTTGGGCGACCATGGGTCAACGGTAGATCCAACAAGAACAATTCCTCGCGCGCCCGCTGCTTCGGCGGTTCGCATAAGAGTGCCCATATTTCCTGGGTCTGCAACCTCGTGCAGCACCAATAGCCAATCTTGCGACGTGAACGACATTGCACCGGCATCGGGAAGCGCACACACCACCAAGATGCCGCGTGGTGATTCGGTATCGCAGACAGAGTTAAACGTTTTTGTGTCTAATTCGAATGCATCGACCGGCGCGAGATATCCGCTGTAGTCGTCGCGCACATACTGTTCAAGAATTCGCATTCCGCTGTTGACGGCCTCTTCCACCAATGTGGGACCTTCAACAACAAACTCCCCTTCGTCATAACGGAAACTGCGGCGCCCAATGAGGCGCCGCAGAGTCTGAACCCGTGGGTTCGAAGAAGATAAAGGTGTTCGGCTCAGGCCAACGCAGCCTTTGCAGAATTCACCAATGATGTGAACGCTTCAGCATCATGAACAGCAAGATCGGCAAGAATCTTGCGGTCTACTTCAATGCCTGCTGCATTCAAACCAGCGATGAAACGGCTGTAGGAAATGTCGTTCAAGCGGCATGCAGCGTTGATTCGCTGAATCCACAGACGACGGAACTCGCCCTTCTTTGCGCGACGGTCGCGGAATGCATACTGACCTGAGTGCAATACCTGTTCGTTAGCCGCACGGAATGAACGGCTCTTATTGCCGTAGTAGCCCTTGGCCTTTTCTAAAACTGCGCGGTGCTTCTTGCGAGCATGAACGGCTCTTTTGACGCGTGCCATGTGTTTCTCCTAACTCTCGATCTAACTCTTAGCGCTCACCAAGGAGGCGCTTGATTTTGCGGGCATCACCAGGGTGAACATCGACATCACCTGCAAGGCGACGTGTACGAACGCTGGACTTCTTCTCGAAGAGGTGCTGACGGTTCGCCTGCTGGCGACGCAGTTTTCCAGAACCGGTCTTCTTGAACCGCTTTGCTGCGGTCTTGCTGGTCTTCATCTTCGGCATGTTCTGTTCCTCTTACTCGTTGTCGTTCTCTTCGGAATCTGCTGGCACATCGCTTGTTGCGGCTGGCGCTGGTGCATCTTCCTTTTCGGTCTTCTTGGCGGGTGCCTTCTTGTCTGGAGAAAGAACCATTGTCATGTTTCGGCCTTCTAGACGAGCCTGGGTTTCCACCTTTGCAAGTGGCCCAAGTTGTTCAAGTGCTGCATCCAAGATCTTGGCTCCAAGTTCTGGGTGAGCAACCTCTCGACCCCGGAACTGCAAAGTGACTTTCACTTTGTGTCCGTCTTCGAGGAAGTCACGCATGTGGCGAACCTTTGTGTCGAAGTCTCCCTTTCCGATCTTTGGTCGGAACTTCACCTCTTTAATGGTGACGTGGGTTGTCTTCTTACGTGATTCTTTAGCCTTCTGCGCTTCTTCGTATCGGAACTTTCCGTAATCCATGATGCGACACACCGGCGGATTTGCCAGCGGAGCAACCTCGACAAGGTCGAGATCTAATTCGCGGGCCAAAACAAGTGCATCTGCGGTGGAACGAATGCCCACCTGGCTTCCATCGGGTCCGATAAGGCGTACTTCGCGCGCACGGATGCGCTCGTTGTACCTCGGCTCGTTATTCTGCGGCGTAGCTATGACGGTCTCTCTTGTGCAATGGGCGTCGCCCTCCTCTGTAATGAACTGCCGGAGCAGTTCGCTCGTGACAATGCACGAAGCAGACAGAGAGCAACCAAGAGGCGCTCACATACTCGACCTGCTGCACTCCCGAAGGGTGAGAAGGTGGGAGCCGAAACCCCACTTCGTTTAATTGACTTGAATTAGGGTACCGCCCGAGGAGCCACGACAACACCATGCCTACGAATAACCCCGAAATGGACGACACCACCGCAGAAGCCCTAGAGGCTGTGGCCGATGCACGCCGACGATTAGCAGAAGTCCCTGCCTCGGTGGTGGTCACCAATCACGCCATGGGGCTCTTTGAGTTGGCCGCCATTCACCTCTCGGCCGAGCCTGCGCGTCTGGCCGACGCACAAATAGCTATTGATGCCCTCGGCCTTTTGGTGGATGGCCTTGGTGATCGCCTTGGCGAACACTACGAGACCCTTCAAGCGGCGTTGGGCAATATCCGCCTGGTGTTTGTACAGAAGTCAACGCCAGAGAAATAACCCCACTCGGGCACTAGCTACGCCGGCGAGATTCCAAACGCTTCATCACGAGTCACGTGGAACTTCACAACAAATGACACGCGTTGCCCAATATTGACATGGCGCGAGCCATCGGCAATTTCCGCACAGTGGAACGGCCAGACATTGCCCGACTCATCGGTGATTTCGCCCAGCCCACGACGCTCATCGAACGAGTTCACGACTCCGAATTGCGTTGAATCAGACATGAGGCTTAGTGGATGATCTTTGAAATGGGAATTTCTAAGAGGTCAGATGCGCCGGCATCGATAAGAGCAGGAATCAATGTGTTGATGCCGCGCTTTGGAACCACAGTTTCAACCGCGAAGTCTCCAGAGGCCAACTGAGCGATGGTGGGTGATTTTGCAGATGGCAACAGAGCAAGCACTGCGTCCATTGACGACTTAGCCACGTTGAGTTTCAGCAACACCTTGTCACGTGCTTCAAGTGTGCCAGTGAGCAAGGTCATGATTTGTTCCATTGCGTGACGCTTTGTGGGATCTTCCCACGACTGACGGTTTGCAATGAGTTCGGTGTAACTGGTGAGCATTGTGTCGATAATGCGAAGGCCAGCGGCACGCAAAGCTCGACCGGTCTCAGTGATGTCAACAACACAATCAGCAATGTCTGGAATCTTTGCTTCGCTTGCGCCATAGCTGAGTCGAATATCTGCTTTTACACCACGCTCTGCAAAATATCGACGAGTCATTTCCGGGTATTCCGTTGTAACTCTCACGCCATCTTTCAGGTCGGCCACCGACTGCGCAGGTGAGTCTTGCGCAACAGCCACAACAACTCGAATAGGAAGCGATGTTGCCTTCGAGTACTTCAATTCGCCAAGGCTGACCACGTCACTGTTGGTTTCTTCAATCCAGTCGCGGCCAGTAATTCCGACATCAAAAAGACCTTCTTGCACATACGAGGCAATTTCTTGAGGTCGAAGAATTCGGACCTCATCAATACGAGGGTCATCGATGGAGGCTTTGTAATCAACTGACGATGAGCGATTAATGGATAGGTCCGCAGCATCGAATAGATCGAAAGTGGCTTTCTCAAGCGAACCTTTGGGGAGAACAAACTTCAGCACGGGATGAGGCTATCTACCAACATCGGTGGTCTCCAGATGAATTTCTCTATGAGAAGCGATATCCGCCAGACGGCGTGCGACCTCGAAGCCAGGCAGATGCGTCCATTTCTGGTTTCCCCTCTGGTTGCACCCGCTTCAAAACGACAGCACCGCTACCCGTTCCCACTCGCCCTTCGACATCACCTTCTCCAACCTGAAGCGCCACGCCGCTAGATGCGATATCGACCTCGTGCACCTTCAGCCGCACGCCATCGATCTCGGTATATGCCCTCAATGCACGCACGTGACGGTGCACCTGTTCGGCAGATTGCGACCAATTGATCTTGAGTTCGTCACGAGAAATTTTCGCCGCATGAGTGACATCACCCGATTGCGCAACTGGAGTACCCAGCCCCTGTCGCAACGTACGCACCAACAAATGTGCGCCTGCTTCCGCCAATTCGCTTGTCAGTGACGTGACTGTTGACGACACAGTAATGGGCACTTCTTGCCTGGCATAGACCGCACCGGTATCAAGCGTTGGCTCAATGTCCATGATGCACACTCCGGTTTTGTCATCGCCAGCCAAGATTGCTCGCTCAACCGGAGCTGCTCCACGCCAACGCGGCAATAGAGAGAAGTGGATGTTGATCATGGGAACAACATTGAGAACCGACGTAGGAATGATTCGACCATAAGCAACGACAATGCCTAACAAATTCTGAGGCGAGTGTTGCTTTATCCATTCCAGGTCGTGGCTCACGTCCAGTCCCCGAGCAAGTGCAACGGCTTTGACTGGACTAGGTGATGTTGCAGAACCTCGACCTCGCTTGGCATCTGGCTGCGTCACCACATGAACAATTGGAAATCCTTCATCTAGAAGGTGTTCTAAAACTGTGGCTGCCGCCGCGGGTGTTCCAAGAAAAACAATGGAACGATCCTCTGCCGCCATCAACTATTTCAACCCGATGTGTCGCGTCTCGCCGGCGAAATTACCGCCGTCGGCGATGCGCTTGTACTCACGCATTGCCTCGTCACGTTGGTCTGCCGTCATGCGGTCGAACATTAAGACACCATTCAGATGGTCAAGCTCGTGTTGAAACAGTCGAGCCAATAATTCGTCTGCTTCCACCTGGATTGTGTTGCCGCTGAGGTCGACTGCCTCCAGCAGTACTTCCTTTGGACGCAGCATCTCCACATACAAACCTGGAATAGATAGGCAGCCTTCGTCGTAGACCCATTCGCCACGTGATTCAACAATGCGAGGGTTAATCAAGGTGACAGGCTCACCATCGATGTCATAGACAAAGATTTGTTTCTGCACACCTATTTGAGGCGCCGCCAAACCAAGACCCGGAGCTTTGTACATGGCCTGCAACATGGCTTGCGTGAGACGCACAACTTTTCCATCGATGTTTTCCACCTGCTCAGCCACAGCCGTCAGTACCGGATCACCGTAGGTGCGAATGTCATAGCCCATAATCTGAAAGGCTACCTTCAGCATGAACTCGCCATCTGACTCCCCCGCAGACTCGCACTATTTCACAGAGTCCCCATCCACTGCGTCCAAGCGACAGCAGTTCTCTGTTGTCGTTGCTGGGCGAGAGCTCATACTTACTGCCGATGCTGGGGTGTTTAGCCAACATGGCCTCGATAAGGGAACTGCTGTTCTGCTTGATGCAATGGAAAAAGAAAACCCTGTCGCTCTGGCACCCGGTTCAGTGTTGTGCGATCTTGGCTGTGGGTCAGGCGTCATTGCATTGGCTCTCGCAGTGTTGTATCCGGAATGCACAATTCTCGCCGTCGATGTAAACGAACGAGCTCGCGAGTTGTGCGCAGAGAATGCGCACAACAACAAACTGTCAAACATCACTGTTGCAGAGCCCAGCGATGTTGATGAGTCCACTGAACTGGCTGCTATTTGGTCTAATCCGCCAATCCGCATCGGCAAAGATGCGCTACACGAACTACTTCTCACGTGGCTATCACGCCTGATTCCATCTGGGCAAGCGCGTTTAGTGGTGAGCAAGAATCTTGGTGCCGATTCACTAACTGGCTGGCTGAACAACCAAGGCTTCCCCACCAACAAAATTGCAAGCAGCAAAGGTTTCAGAATTTTGGCGGTGCAGTCGCATCAATAGCGCGTGGGGTCTGCATGAACACGCAAACGGGCTCCATAGTGACTGCGAAGAACGTTGATGGCATCACGCAAAGAATCGCGAGAGATTGATTTCAGAATTAGTTGCCCAGACATAAGTGCAGTGTCCACACCTTCAAGCGCCGGCACATCGGCAAACGATTCATCGTCAGCCAACGACAGAGCAACAAGTTCGGCAAACGGCGGCAACGAGAACGCACGACGCTGTTCAATGTCTTTCAAGTTCCACTCCACCAGACCTTCTGTGACATTGCTATTTCCAAAGGCCATCAACAACGGATGATTCGGTGTTCGTGTCTGCACTACAACGGTTCCACGAGATCCCACTAGTCGTGCTGCTCGAATCAACAGAGCTGCCACCTCTCTGGGGGCTGTTACTCGCGGGGCAGACAAATCTCGGTCGATATCTGCGAAGACAACGGTGTCGGCATTGGGCACCCGAAACAATGCGGCTTCAGTACCAACAAAGACCGACCCTTGTGTCCACGAATTGTCAGATTCTGCGGTGATTTCAACAATTGGCTTTTTCGTTGATTTCTGAAGCTGGGAAACTAATTGAGCAACGCCGCCACGCGGAACTGAAAACGCAGTTCGCCCACACGACAAGCACACAGAGCCTTGGTCTGTCTGACAACGAAGGCATCTCAGTTGACCATCTTCGTTCTGAGACAACAACGACGAGCAAGTGGTACAGGCCTGCACCGTGCGACACGATTTACAGACAAGTAAACGGGCTTTACCTTTTGTATTGAGAACACACACCGTTGTTTCGTTTGCCTGCGTCACTGACGAAAGAAGTGCAGAAGACAAAAGAGATCCGGCAACAGGCACGTTGTCCAAATTTTCAATAACGAAACGCGGCCAAAGTGACTGCTCGTTAATTACTTCAGTTGATTCTTGGTGCGCCACAGCAGATTCTGCCGATGGCAAAGCCGATGTGAGAATAAGTGGAACTCCCGCACGGCTACTCCGCTCTTGCGCAACAGACACAGCGTTCCATGTGGGAGAACGTTCGTCATGATGCAATTCGTCATGTTCATCAATGACAACAATCGCCGACAATCCAGCACACGGCGCTAACGCTGCGGATCGAGCACCCAGAACTACATCAACACCAACCCGTGCGATATGCCAATCGTCTGGAACAACTGCCGTGGTGAGCCCGCGTCGGCGCAATGAGGCAGCACCTAACGACGCCATGTTCTGCGTGGGACACACCACCAACACGGCACCATTTTGTGCAAGGTCGGCCACAACATTCAGAACAGAAGCCGATGGAGGCGCCACCAATAATCCACCACCTGCAGTAGCGAGACGTCGCGATGCAGCAATGACAGAATCTTCCACTACTGGTGATGCCTTACCGTGACGTGGGTGAATGTTTCCCGACCTCACCGTGGGCGCGCTTGCTCGTGACAGAGCGGCACGCCATGTTCCAAGAAACTCAGATGCCAGCCATTGCGTCAGCGGAACAATCTCAGGCTCCACACCATGACCAGACACACTCACAATTGGCGCAAGGCGTTCAAGCGGCACTGTTAAGTGAACATCCGCTTCGTTGGCGAGGGCAACAATCCAACCAGGCACCCGACGACCGTTCAAATTGACACGGACCCGTGCACCTACATGGACGCGCGCCACCAACGAATCAGGGACGATGTAGTCGAAGATTTTGTCGATACCCGAAACATCGGGCACCACTGAAGCAATCAGTACAGACAGACTCGTTAAATGTTGAGAGCTGACTTGAAGTCAGCCAAACGTGACAATGCTTCCCATGTGAACTGTGGTTCTGAACGGCCGAAGTGGCCATATGCCGCAGTCTTTGAGTAGATGGGTCGCTTCAAATCGAGATCGCGAACAATTGCTGCTGGACGAAGGTCGAACACGCTGCGAACTGCATCTTCAATTGACTCTTCGCTGACTTTGTTGGTTCCAAATGTTTCTACCAAGATGCTGATTGGCTGTGCCATACCGATTGCGTATGCAACTTGCACTTCACAACGATCGGCTGCACCACTTGCAACAACGTGCTTCGCAACCCAACGTGCAGCGTATGCAGCGGAACGGTCCACCTTTGATGGATCCTTACCGGAGAATGCACCGCCACCATGGCGACCCATACCGCCGTACGTGTCAACAATGATCTTTCGACCTGTTAAACCAGTGTCGGCGTGTGGTCCACCCAACACAAACTTTCCAGTTGGGTTGATGTAGATGCTTGGGTTGTCCCCAGCGAACTGTGCAGGAATTGTTGGCATGATGACCTCTTGAATGAGGTCGGGGCGAATTTGTGTTTCGCGATTAATGCCTTCTGCGTGCTGCGTAGAAATAAGGACGGTGGTGAGACGAACAGGCTTGCCATCTTCGTATTCAAATGACACCTGGGTCTTACCGTCTGGACGAAGGTATGGCACGAGACCACTCTTGCGAACTTCGGTGAGACGTTCTGCCATGCGATGCGCCAACCAAATAGGAAGTGGCATGAGGTCTGGAGTTTCGTTACATGCGTATCCAAACATCATTCCCTGGTCACCTGCGCCCTGGCTGTTCAACTGATCTTCAGAAGAGCCACTGCGCTGTTCTTCACTCTTGTCGACACCTTGTGCAATGTCTGCGCTTTGCGCATCGAGCGCTACAAGAACACCACAGGTATTGCCGTCGAATCCGAACTCTGCATTGTTGTAGCCAATGTTGTTGATGGTTTCACGAGCGATGGCCGGAATGTCTACATATGCATCTGTGGTGATTTCACCAGAGACAACACACAGACCAGTGGTGAGGAGGGTCTCACATGCAACGCGACTGTTGGGGTCCTTGGCGAGAATGGCGTCGAGAACTGAGTCGGAGACCTGGTCTGCCATTTTGTCTGGATGACCTTCGGTCACGCTTTCTGATGTGAACGTGAACTTCCTCACGACAACTCCTTCGTCTCTGCGGTCATCGGGCTGACCGCACTCGTACCACGCTATCTAATACGGCCATGGCCACCGTGTGTTTACTTGCCAAAGGAACCTCTTCGTGGGTTCCATCTGACCCGATAATGGTGACGGCATTGGTGTTGTGGCTAAAACCAACACCTTCTGCGGAAACATCATTGGCAACAATGAGGTCGAGATTCTTGCGCTTCAGCTTTCCTTGTGCGTTTTCCACAAGGTTGGATGTTTCGGCGGCAAAACCGACCAAGGTCTGACCCGCTGGCTTAGACGCCCCCAATGCGGCAAGGATGTCTGGGGTTGGCTCCAACACAATTTGTGGAACCCCACCTTCTTTTTTGATCTTTCCTACCTCAGGCGCAACAGGGCGGAAATCGGCAACTGCGGCAGCCATGACCACAACATCTGCAGAAGGCGCCAACGATGTGAGTGCATCGTGCATTTGCTGAGCAGTTTCAACATCGACGCGAGTGATACCTGGCGCGACAGGCGTATCGACCGTGGTTACCAGAGTGACCGATGCACCACGAGCAGCTGCCTGCTCTGCAATGGCGTAGCCCTGTTTTCCGCTTGAACGATTAGCAAGAACTCGCACAGCATCGATTGGCTCACGAGTGCCACCTGCAGACACCACAACAGAAACGCCAACCATGTCCTGGGTGCGACCCGCAAGAGCAGTGGAGATTGCAGTGAGAATGGTGTCGGGGTCTGCCAAGCGCCCGGCACCGACATCTCCCCCTGCGAGCCGACCCGATTGGGGCTCTACAACAATGACACCACGCGACTTCAATAGTGCGATGTTGTCTTGAACGGACGGGTGCTCCCACATCTCTGTGTGCATTGCAGGACACACAATTACTTGCGCACGAGTGGCAATGAGAGTTGCCACGAGCAAATCTTGCGAGAAACCAGTGGCGTAGGCAGAAAGGACACGTGCAGTTGCGGGAGCAACGACAATGAGGTCTGCGTTTTGGCCAAGACGTGTATGTGGAATTGGAGACTCGTCATCCCACAAACTTGTGTGCACTGGCTCTGACGACAGTGCAGACAATGTGACTGGCCCAATGAAACGATGGGCGTCTTCCGTCAAGATGGTGGAAACATGAGCACCGGCGTCAACCAGACGGCGACAGATTTCTACAGACTTATAGGCAGCAATTCCTCCGGACACACCGAGGACAATGCGACGACCTTGTACCGATTCCATTTCAGACTTCTTCAGTGGAGTCGATGATTGGTGAAAACCTATTCAGCGTCTGATTCGTCGGCGTCAGAATCGTTGAACTCTGAATCTGCACCGAAGATTTCGTCAGCTTCTGCTTCCATCTCGTCGTATGGCAAACGCTCGATCTTGACGATTTTCTCTGCAGCTATTTCTTCAAACGCAATAGACAGTGGCTTGCGAGCAACAGACGACACCTGTGGTGGCACCATTTGACCAAGTCCTTCACCCAGTTGGTTGAAATAGGAGTTGATCTGGCGCGCACGGTAAGAGGCCAATGTGACCAGTGCAAACTTTGAGCCCTCGAGACTGTCCTTGCCAAGCAAGGTTTCAATGCTGGGGTAAATCATGGAGTCGTGCTGACGGGACATGTGGAGACCTCCGAAGTCGCCTCAAGGCTATCGGGAGCCCTTGCGGGCCGCACCGATAATGCCTTGAATCTCAGCAACGGCGCGCTCGAGGTCATCGTTCACCACGATGACATCGGCAATTTCGGCGCCGAGGCGTTCTTCGTCTTCCGCCTTTCGAAGCCGCTCCACCACGTGTTCTTCAGAGTCTCCCCTGCCTTGCAAGCGGCGGCGCTGCTCTTCCCGAGATGGTGGCTGAACGAAGACAAGGATGGCATCTGGATGACGCTGCTTAACCTGGGTGGCACCGTGCAGTTCAATCTCCAACACGATGTCTCGGCCGTCGGAAACCTCTGGCATGGGAGTTCCGTACAGATTGCCCAAGAATTCGGTCCACTCAAGAAATCCGCCAGCAGCAATATGGTTTTCAAATTCTTGGCGAGTGACAAATACGTAGGCATCTGATGACTCGCCATCACGCCGTGGGCGAGTGGTCCACGAACGACTCAACCACAACGATGAATCGCGTTCAACGAGAACCTCAACAATGGTTCCCTTCCCTGCACCGCCGGGACCAGAGACCACAACAATGATTGGGCTAGCCATTGTTGATCCCCAGCGCAGAAATCAATGACGTCTTCTGTTCAGAAGTGAGCTGGGCGACCTTCACTAATGGTGCGAACCCTAGGTCGGACATCAATCGGCGACCTGCTACTTTCCCCAGTCCTGGGAAAACGTCTAACAATTTCACTAGGTACACCTGCGTCTCAAATGAGTCGCCGTCGCGAGTCAGCACATGAAGGGAACCTTGTTTGGCTTCGTTAACCACAGAAATTCGCGCCGAACGAAGCCGAGAAACTGTCTCGAGGTCTTTCGTTCTGCTTTCCATAACAGGAGTTTAGTTGCGACAACCCTGCTTCACGGGGGACACCTCACACACGATGCATGGCACCAATCACATCGTGCCACGATGACGCGCCGTTCTTCACAGCGCGTCGAGCTGCTTGGCGTGCAATGTTCCACGCTGCTGCTGGATCTAAGAACGAGGCAGTACCCACTTGCACTGCATTCGCACCCACCATCATCATTTCAACTGCATCGTCGCCAGAACTGACTCCCCCAACTCCAATGATGTCTACGTCAGGGAGAGCAACACGCACGTCGTGCACGGCACGCACAGCTATGGGATGAATAGACGAACCAGACAATCCCCCACCACCATTGCCCAGTGTTGGTCGCTTTGTTGTTACGTCGACCTGCATGCCCAACATGGTGTTAATTAACGTCACCGCTTGAGCGCCAGATGCTGACACTGCTTGGGCAACGTCAACAATGCGGTCGGTATTCGCGCTCAGTTTTGCCCACACGGGCACAGTCACACATTGAGCTACTTCGGAAACTATTCGTGCAGACAACTCAACGTCGTGCGCGATGATTCCGCTTCTACCTTCCAAGTTGGGGCACGACAAATTGATTTCAATTGCTGCAATGCGCTGACCAGCGTCGGCCAATTGACGCGCCGCAGATACGTACTCCTGGACCGTGCGTCCCCAAATACTTGCCACCACGGTGACACCAAACTGTTCGCACCGCGGTAGAGATTCATTCACCCACGCCGAAACGCCGGGACCTTGCAATCCGACAGCATTCATCATTCCGCCGCGCGCAAGATGGACACGAGGTGCAGGATTTCCTGGCCACGGCTCATGGAACAAACTCTTAGCGACTGTTGCTCCTAGTTTGTTTAACGGCATGTACGAATTCAATTCGACGTCGTGACCCGCAGTACCAGAGGCGGTCATGAATGGCGTCGAGAGAACGACTCCACCCACTGAGACGGAACCCAAAGTTTGGAGATCCCGTTCACCACGACGCTTATTCATCATCGGCCGTGATACTCCTGAAGAGAGCGAACCTCGATCTCGGATTCGCGTTGCTCGCACAATCCGTTCACTGCGGCAAGGGCGGCTTCTACCGTTGTCACGGACGACACTCGGTTCGAGTTGGCGGCCTTACGAATTGCTTCACCGTCCTCGCGAGAGCCACGGCCATACGGGGTATTCACTACGAAACTAATTTCGCCTTGCGCTACTAACTCCACTGCATTGTCCATGCTTGAACCGGCCATCTCGGACAGTTTGCCCACCACGCGGTCAACATTGATGCCGAACTTAGCAAGATACGCAGCTGTTCCAGTGGTGGCAGCAATTCCTAGCCCCAGCTCACGAAGTCGTTTCGCTACCACTAGACCTGCGGGCTTATCGCCGTCGTTCAGCGACAAGAACACCATGCCCGATGTTGGCAACACCGTGCCTGCAGCCGTTTGCGATTTCACGAATGCTCGACCAAATGAACGATCGATTCCCATGACTTCGCCAGTGGAACGCATTTCTGGCCCAAGTGCAGTATCAACCTCGGGGAAACGATTAAAGGGCAACACTGCTTCTTTTACAGACACATGACCACCAGTGACTGGCGGAGTTAACAAGCCCTCAACTCGCAACTCTTCCAGTGTTGCACCCAACATCACTCGGCTTGCCACTTTCGCCAATGGAACGCCTGTTGCTTTGGCAACAAACGGCACCGTGCGTGAAGCACGTGGGTTTGCTTCAATGACATACACCGTTGTTCCCAATACTGCGAATTGCACATTGATAAGACCACGAACATCTAGTGCGTGGGCAATTGATGCGGCGTACTCGCTAATGACTTCAACAACCCACGATGGAAGAGTCTGCGGCGGAATTGCACATGCAGAGTCACCAGAGTGAACTCCGGCCTCTTCAACATGCTCCATAACTCCACCAATCAGCACCTCGCCTGTGTGGTCTCGAATGGCATCAACATCAACTTCTGTTGCATCTGCCAAGAATCGGTCAATGAGAACTGGACGCTCCGCAGATAGGCCACCCTCTTTGCCGAGACTTCCGTCTGCTGCCAACTGCTTCATTGCTCGTTCGAGCGCAGGGACATCGTGCACAATCTGCATCGCGCGTCCGCCCAGTACATAACTAGGGCGAACCAACACAGGGAATCCCACTCGTTGTGCGATGGTTTGTGCCTCATCCATGGTGACTGCCGTGCCACCTGGAGGTTGCGGAATGGAGAGGCTTTCGCACAACTGGTTCCACTTCTCACGATCTTCAGCAAGGTCAATTGAATGCGGCGACGTACCAGCAATGAGTGCAGGATCTATATCGCCAGACAGCTTCAACGGAGTTTGCCCACCAAGGCTGACAATGACTTTGGGTGGCACACCACCCGCAGCTTTTGTCTCTGCTGCAATCACATTGAGAACATCTTCGCGAGTGAGTGGTTCGAAGTAGAGACGATCAGATGTGTCGTAGTCCGTTGACACCGTTTCGGGGTTGCAGTTGACCATCACTGTTTCGTATCCCGCGTCGCGCAACGCAAAGCTGGAGTGAACACAGCAGTAGTCAAATTCAATTCCCTGCCCAATTCGGTTTGGTCCAGATCCGAGAATGATGACTCGTGGTCGATCAGATGGACGCACTTCGTTCTCATCTTCATAAGTTGAATAGTGATACGGAGTTTCAGCGGCAAATTCAGCACTGCAAGTGTCCACTGTTTTATAAGTTGGAATTACACCAAGTGCTTCTCTGTGCACTCGAACGTCTTGTTCGGTCACGTGCCACAAGTAAGCCAATTGACCGTCTGAAAAACCAAGACGCTTCAAACGACGCATTTGTGACTTGGTGACATCGGCAAGCTTTAGCTCTGCAACCGCATGACGCTCGTCGATAATGATTTGCATTTGATCGAGGAACCACGGGTCAATTTTTGTTGTCTCGTGCACTGTGTGTACACCAAGACCGCGACGCAATGCTTCACCGACTTGGAAGATGCGTTCTGGAGTTGCAACAGCGGCTTTTGCAAGAAGGGCTGGATTGTCTAGTGAGTCATACAGTGATTCACCCGAGTCACAGTTCAAGCCAAGACGACCCTGCTCAAGCGATCGCAATCCCTTTTGAAGGCTCTCTGGGAATGTGCGACCGATTGCCATGGCTTCGCCCACACTTTGCATTTGGGTGCCGAGGACACCGGATGTGCCAGGCAATTTTTCAAATGCCCAGCGTGGAATTTTTGTGACGACGTAGTCGATGGTTGGCTCAAAACTTGCCGGAGTCATCTTTGTGATGTCGTTTGGAATCTCATCAAGCGTGTAACCGACCGCCAACTTGGCCGCGATCTTTGCAATTGGGAATCCCGTTGCCTTTGATGCCAGCGCTGAAGAACGCGACACGCGTGGGTTCATTTCAATAACCACCATGTCGCCATTTGCAGGATTCAAAGCGAACTGAACATTGGAACCGCCTGTTTCAACGCCCACTCTGCGAATACACGCCAGAGCCGCATCACGCATTTTTTGGTACTCAACGTCGGACAATGTTTGTGCAGGCGCCACGGTGATGGAGTCACCTGTATGCACACCCATGGGGTCGAAGTTTTCAATGCTGCAAATGATGACGCAGTTATCTGCCTTATCCCGCATTACTTCAAGTTCGTATTCTTTCCAGCCGACGATGGACGTCTCAATAAGGATTTCACGAATCGGACTTGCATCAAGACCGTCTTGCGCAACTTTCACGAACTCTTCCAACGTATTGGCAATTCCAGTTCCGCGACCACCGAGAATGTAGGCGGGGCGAATGATGACTGGCAGCCCAATCTCTTCCAAAACTTTGTGAGCCTCGTCCATGTTGTGCGCAATTCCGCTGCGAGGAACATCTAGTCCAATTTCGATCATTGCCTGCTTGAACTTGTCACGGTCTTCGGCCGTTGCAATGGCCTCTGCATTTGCACCGATGAGTTCTGGGGTGCCAGGCACTCCAACAAGACCTTGTTCATAAAGTGCCATCGCAAGGTTCAATCCGGTTTGACCACCCAATGTTGGCAACACTGCATCTGGCTTTTCACGTTCAATGATCTTGGCAAGAATTTCAGGAGTCAACGGCTCTATGTATGTGCGATCTGCAAAATCTGGGTCGGTCATGATTGTTGCTGGGTTTGAGTTGGCAAGCACCACTCTGTAACCCTCTGACTTCAACACTCGGCACGCTTGAGTTCCGGAGTAGTCGAACTCACATGCTTGCCCAATAACAATGGGGCCAGAGCCGATGATGAGGATGTTGTGAATATCTGTACGGCGTGGCATTAGTTGCTCTCCATCAGTTCGGCGAATTGTGCAAACAGGTATCGGCTGTCATGCGGTCCGGGTCCAGCTTCGGGGTGATACTGAACAGAGAATGCGCGATGCTTCTTCAGACGCATTCCTTCGTTGGTGTTGTCGTTCAGGTTGACATGCGTGATGTCGGCAACTCCTGCCAACGAATCTGCATCAACACAGAAGTTGTGGTTTTGGCTGGTGATTTCAACTGTGCCAGTAGTCAGCTGGCGAACTGGATGGTTTCCGCCGTGGTGACCGAAAGGCAACTTAAAGGTACGCCCATCGAAGGCACGGGAAAGAAGTTGATGCCCCAAACAGATTCCAAACGTTGGCACACCAGCTTCAACAATGGAACGAATGTTGTGGGTTGCACCACTCACCATCTCTGGGTCGCCAGGACCATTCGACAAAAAGACTCCCTGTGGCGACAGAGAAAGAATCTCTTCAGCACTGGTACCAGCGGGGACAACTGTGACTGTTGCTATTTCGGACAAGCAGCGAAGAATTGTGGTCTTAATTCCAAAGTCATATGCAACTACTGAAAACTTGCCATTGCCGTAGGTGTACTTCTCTGGAGTGGTGACCTGCGATACCAAATCAATTCCAGATGTTCCGGTCTCGGCATTTGCAGCAGCATGAAGTTCCTTTTCAGATGCGGTTCCAAATGCTCCACGCAGTGACCCTGAATCGCGCAACAATCGCGTGAGGCGACGCGTATCGAGACCTGCAATGCCCGGCAATTTGTTTGCACGCAACATGTCGTCAAGATCTTCTTCACTGCGCCAATTGCTTCGACGCCTCGCCATATCGCGAACGATGACTCCCCGTGCAAATGTTCCACGTGATTCGGCATCGATATGAGTGGTTCCGTAGTTGCCGATATGCGATGTAGTGAACGTAATGATCTGACCGGCATACGAAGGGTCTGTAATGACTTCTTGATATCCCGTCATGGTGGTGTTGAAGACAACCTCACCAGCGGCGATACCACTCTCTGGCAAAAGGCCGATGGACTCCCCTTCAAAGACGGAGCCGTCTTCCAAAACGAGTGCGATTTCTGTGATGTTGTTTGTCACTTCTGTGCCTTTCCATGCAGAACGACAATTTCTCCGTTCAAGATCGTGTGATGAACACGACCTCGAACATTCATGCCGTGATACGGAGTGTTTTTACTTCGACTTGCTAATTCGTCTCGCGACACCGTCCACACACTGGTGGTATCCCAAACAGCGAGGTTTGCTGGTTCGCCCACTGCCACTGGTCGACCGTGGCGATTATTGATGCGAGCAATGCGAGCAGGGCTCCACGACATCACGTCTGCAATCTTCTGAACATTGAGAGTGACAGCAGTATTTGTGACTGCCAGAGCGGTTTCCAGACCCAACATTCCTGGAGGCGCAAGATCGAGTGGCTGCTCTTTTGTGTGTCCAGCATGTGGCGCATGGTCTGTTGCCACTGCATCAATGGTTCCATCGTGCAATCCCGCATGCAGTGCTTCTATGTCTGCACGTGTTCGCAAAGGTGGATTCACCTTGAATGTGGGATCAAAACCAGAAAGTAGAGAATCCTCAAGCGACATGTGATGTGGCGTGACTTCTGCAGTAATGGGAAGACCCTCTGCTTTTGCTTCGCGAATGAGTTGAACACTTTCCGCAGTTGACAGGTGCAGAAAATGCATTGTTGCGCCAGTTTCACGCACAAGGGCAAGGTCGCGCTTCACCATTTCCACTTCAGCGGCTGCTGGCCAACCTGGCACGCCAAGGTGCGAACAACATTCACCGTCGTGCATCACTGCGCCAACCGTGAGGTCCGACTTCTCGCAATGTTGTGCGAGAACAATATTTAGTTGACGCGCTTCCACCAATGCATCTCGCATGAGTGCATCACTTTGAACGCCACTTCCATCATCGGTAAACAGAACGACGCCAACTTCTGCCAGGTCTGCAAATGGTGCAAGCGATTCACCCATTCGTGCGATGGTGATGCAGCCAGACGGATACACATCGCAGAGGCCCGCACGCTCGCCTTGTTGACGAACAAAATTGACCGTTGCAACATTGTCTTGCGCAGGGTCGGTATTTGGCATTGCCACTACTGCGGTGTAGCCACCAAGTGCTGCCGCACGACTTCCACTTTCAATGGTCTCCGCTTCTTCCTTGCCAGGTTCACGAAGATGGGTGTGGAGATCCACAAACCCTGACGACAGATACAAACCAGAAACATCAATTTCCACGTCGCCCGTCAGACCTGTGCCAACTGCCGAAATCACCCCATCGGTGATTCCAACGTCTGCAATGCTGACGGCATCTGGATTCACGACATGTGCGCCTCGCAAGACAATGTGATGGCGACTCATGATTCGCCCCCGCTCAACACACTGTCTCCGCCCAGCAAGGTGAAGAGCACCGCCATACGAACGGACACACCATTCGCTACTTGTGTGAGAATTCGAGAACCAGGGATATTGGCCGGGTCGACGGTGATCTCAACACCCCGATTCATTGGACCGGGATGCATGACTAACGCATGTGGCTGCAAAACTGACGCACGCTCGGGCGTCAATGCGTACATCTTTGTGTAGTCGGACAACCGAGGAATAGAAGCCGACTCCATTCGTTCTAGTTGCATGCGCAACAGATACAACACATCTACGTTGTCGACCACATCGTCAATTGACGACCGAACTTCAACGGGCCACGTCTCAACATGGGACGGGAGCAATGTTGGCGGAGCAACAACGACAACCTTTGCCCCGAGTCGATGGAAGAGGTCGATATTGCTGCGCGCCACCCGAGAGTGCTTGATGTCTCCAACAATTGCGATGGTGCGGCCGTTCAAAGAATCTTTCTGATTGAACTCGCGAGAGATGGTGTAGGCATCTAGCAGGCCCTGCGTTGGATGCTGATGCCAGCCATCTCCCGCATTAATAACTGATGCATTTGTCCACTGAGTTAACTGCGCAGGTACACCACTTGATTTGTGTCGCACGACAAATGCGTCAACACCCATTGCAGACAGGGTCTCAATTGTGTCTCGAAGGCTTTCTCCCTTGTTGACGCTTGAGCTTGACGCAAGAAACGTCATCACTTCTGCAGACAGTCGTTTTGCTGCCGTTTCAAAACTAAGACGTGTGCGCGTTGAGTCTTCAAAGAAAACGGTGGCAATAGTTTTGCCTTTAAGCGCAGGCACCTTGGGCACCTGGCGGCTGTTCACTTCCACCATGCGATCGGTGACGTCGAACAATTTAATGACGTCTTCAATAGTCAAATCGTGCGTGTCTAACAGGTGCTTCATGACGCAACCGCCTTCACTGTGATTCCATCGGGTCCCACCGACACTTCATCCGTGCTGTGCGTGGGAATGTTTTTGCCCACATAGTCAGGGCGAATAGGCAACTCGCGATGTCCGCGGTCGACCATGACAGCCAACTGAACAGCACGTGGCCGGCCGTAATCGTTCAAGGCCTCTAACGCAGCTCGCACGGTTCGCCCTGTGAACAGCACATCGTCCACCAAAACAACTGTTCGGCCCGTGAGGTCACACGGAATCTCCGACGGTGCAGACAGCACAACAGGACGAAGGCTGTAGTCGTCGCGGTACATGGAGATGTCAATGGCTCCGAGTGGAACGACAACACTTGTTTGGCGCTCATTGACATGCGCACAGAGACGTTGAGCAATCCACGTTCCGCCGGTTTGCATTCCAACAATGACGAGATTCTCCAGCGATGCATTCCGTTCAAGAATTTCGTGAGAAATGCGCGAAATGGCGCGAGACACCTCGTCTGCGCCAAGGATGACCACTCCGGGGTCGGCCACTGCACTCACCCGAGCAGCGAGAACCGATGTGCGGACATGAAAAACGCCCCAGGGCAGGGGCGCGTGTCGTAAGAAATGTAATAAATCATGTTGTCCTTCCGTTCGAGCCTCACAGGACTCGTTTGACGGTGACTCTCACTCTACACAAAGTTGCTGGGCAGCGCTAACGCCGGCGGAACACTTGCCAGTACTGGTTCCCGGCCACCTCTTCAAAGTCGCCACTCACCTCCGCCCAGTCCCACCTCAGCGAGTCATTCAACATGCGAGGCAGTACCACATACTCCACTTCGTCCGCAGCTGGCAGTCGTTTGCCTTCGAGCTCTGTGCCAACCCCGTAATACAACGCCCTGAATGGATTCGGAAAGAAGTAGACCTCTTTCCGATGGGCCAGGTACGTGACAAGCGGGTCAAACGCCGACACAACAGCGCCATCTGGAACTTCCTTCACAATGTCACGGCCCGCGACTGCAATTGCAGCGTTCGACGGCAATGTCTTTCTAGGGGTGACCGCAAGAGAGTGTTGACCCCACAAAACAGACGTTGCAGTGGTGCACACCACAACAATGGCCATGACAATTGCGCGCCACTTCTGGCTCACCGCCCGCACACCAAACACTGTGGCGCTGAGCAATATCGGCACAGCCACAAGCGAATAGTGATACTGAATGCTGTGCTGATACCAAAACGTACTGAGAACATTTGATGCAATCACAGGTACAGCTACCAACGACAGCCACGGCGATAAAACGAACAGCGCAGCAAAGGGCGCAGCCATCTGAAAGACATATAACGGTCGATCTTCAGAGAACAAGTAACTGGCAACGTTGCGGGGATTGGTGAAGAGTTCCCGCAAGAATCCCCCAACTCCCCCGAACGGAATTCGCCAGGTATTTCTGGTGGGAACACCGATGAGTGATCGCATAAGAACGAACATTCCGAGTGCAGTCGCAACAATGGAGGCAACTGCGGTGAGTAGACCCTTTCTCTTATCAAAGCGATATGCAACAAAGATTCCGAGGGGAACCATTACTAAGACGACATCTTCTTTCACAAGCAGTGCACCTAGTACTGCTACTGCATACAGTCGCCATTTCTTTTCGTACAACGCATAAATCGCAAGCGGCAGAAAGAGACCGAGAAATGAATCAGGATGGAAGTTCTCCATTCCTGTGCCATTCACTGCAGGATTCGCCAACCACAAGAATGCTGCACAAAATCCCATGACGTCACTTGACAGAACGCGACGGGCAAAAAGATAGATAGGGATGGCGCCGGCGGCGATGACAATTGCCTGAACAACAAGCAACGTCGAAGTACCAGGCAAGATCCAATACAACGGCACCAGCAAGATGAGAATCAGTGATGCGTGGTCCCCAAATAAATTGCGTCCCATCAAAGTGACGAACGGAGCTTGCCCTCGGGACAACAACCACAGACCTTGGTCGTACAACCCAACGTCATAAGCAAATGTGCCGAGTCCGCGATGAAGCTCCACTTGAAGCCACGACATCCATACTGCGTGAGACAAACACAAGACAAGGACAGCCCACGTCCATTTGTTCACGCTCTTCACGCGTTCGAGACGCGATGTCAATACCGTGGATTCCACGGCACCATCATTCCCCAGAAGATCGTGCGGTTTTGGCCACTGCCGCTAGAACACCATTCACAAATCGACCAGAGTCGTCGGTGGAGAATCGCTTGGCCAATTCAACAGCTTCGTCAATGACAACAGCTAGAGGCACATCGAGGCGGGCGAGTAATTCGTGAATGGCGAGTCGCAAGATGGCACGATCCAGTGCAGGCATTCTGTCGAGAGCCCACCCTTTTGCGTGTAACACAATCTCGCCGTCAATACGGTCCCGTGATGCCTCTACTCCGACAAGCAGGGCGCGCGCCAAAGCTTCCGAGGCAATACCGCGCTCCCCAAGCAGATCTAGCGGCGAAATTGAACGCTGCTCTGCTTCATAGAGCAACATAACAACCTGCTCACGAGCATCTGTGCGTTCGTCGTATTGGCGGAAACTCTCCGCGTCGTCTGACATTAGACGCGGGTGATGTAGTCGCCAGAACGCGTATCTACTTTGACTTTGTCGCCAACGTTGACGAACAACGGCACTTGAATGACTTTTCCTGTCTCAAGTGTTGCTGGCTTCTTTGCACCGGACACACGGTCACCCTGAACGCCTGGTTCGGTGTCGGTGATGACAAGCTCCACAGATGCAGGAATTTCAACAGTGACGATCTCGCCGTTGTAATAAGCGATGATGGCCATTGCCTGCTCGATGAGATAGTCAGCTGCTTCACCTAAAGCGACAGGAGAAATGGTTGTCTGGTCGTAGGACTCTGTGTCCATGAAGACAAAGTCGGTGCCGTCTTTGTAGAGAAACTGCATGTCGCGTTTGTCGAGAATTGCCTGCTCCACACGGATTCCTGCGTTGAAAGTCTTTTCGAACACGTTTCCGTTACGAAGGTTACGAAGTTTTGTACGAACAAATGCTCCGCCCTTTCCTGGCTTCACGTGTTGAAACTCAACAACGGTGAAAAGACCGTTGTCGAGCTCGAGTGTGATTCCGTTCTTCAGATCGTTTGTTGTGATCGCGGGCATGAAAGTTCCTTCGGACTGAGTGTAAGAATTCGGCACCCTGTGCCTGTGATGACGACCTGATCTTCGATCCGGACGCCTCCGACCCCTTTACGATAGAGCCCAGGCTCCACGGTCACCACCTCGCCTGCGGAGAGAACGGCATCACAACGAGGCGACAAGATGGGCTCTTCATGGATATACAGGCCAACACCATGGCCGGTTCCATGCAAATACTCGTGCTCCACTCCCTCTCGGCGAAAAACCTCGCGAACTGCTCCATCCACAGTGGAGCCCACCACTCCATGACACACGGTGTGCACGCCCGCCGCTTGTGCCTCACGGACAATTCGAAACATGGATTCAATTTCGGGAGACCAGTCACCTACGCGAACAGTCCTCGTCATATCGCTGCGATAACCGTCGATCTCGGCACCCATGTCAATAACAACCGCATGCCCGTTTTCAATAACGGCATCCGTTGGCTCATGATGTGGCCTAGCCCCGTTGGCTCCGGTGGCAACAATGGTGTCAAACGAAACAGTGTCGGCGCCAAGTTCCCTCATTGCCGCATCAAGACGGTTTCGAACCTGCTTCTCGGTATCTCCAAGAATTCCGTCGCGAAGAACCCCATCTAGAGCCAGATCGGCGATAGATGCTGCTCGCTCCATGAGTGCAATTTCAGATTCGTCTTTGATACGACGCAGTTGATTGAATACGCCCACCTCTTCCACGACGTGAAAGACAGACGCCAGATCTTTGTACCGCGCAGCAGTGACATGGTGAAAGTCAATGGCGAGGTTGCCAGTGACGGACGACGACAACATTTCTGCAACTGTTTTTCCAGATTCCACTTCCACAACGCGAACAGCCGAACCAGTGCGTTGTATCTCGTGGTGCGCGCGTTCGACATAACGACCATCCACAAACAAATCAACCGTGGATGTATCTCTGTGAATCACCATGTATGCCGTGCTTCCTGTGAAGCCCGTTAGCCAGCGAATATCTTCTAGACGAAGAACCAACACATGCGGAGCGTCGCCTGCCTGCACAAACGAGCGGAGACGTTCACCGAAATTCATGTATTACTGCGACAACTCAATTAGCGAGTTCAACGCCAACTGGTAGCCATACCCACCAAATCCGGAGATGGTTCCGTTCACCAAAGTTGCCAGAACACTGACATGTCGGAAATCCTCGCGAGCACTTGGATTAGAGAGATGAACTTCTACAACCCTGCCTTCAAAGGCACGAAGCGCGTCATGAATTGCCCAGGAATAATGAGTGAACGCACCGGCATTAATGATGATGGCGTCATGAGTGTTGCGGGCATTATGAATTGCAGTCACTAATTCTGATTCAGAATTAGATTGAAGATGATCAACCGAAATGTTGTGTTTTTGGGCTTCTATTCGAAGTGAAGACACATGATCATCGAGCGTGGCAGACCCATACACCTCTGGCTCTCGTTGCCCTAGCAAGTTGAGGTTTGGCCCGTTCAATACGAGAACTGATGAAATGGTCATGTCAGTAACCGTACTCTCGCCACTGTTGATTCGTTAGCGAATAAACGAGATGTGCTGCTCCATGCCATCCCGGTGTCCCAGGGTGGACAAAGTCAAGGTCCTCTCGGCGATGCATTCCAATTCTCTTCATGACTGCTTCGCTTCGCCGATTGGCCAACGTGGTCCATGAATAGATGACCGGGAGACTGAATTCCTGAAAACCTATCCGGAGCGCTTCTGTTGCAGCTTCCGTGGCATATCCGTGACCCCACGCCCATTTGGCTAAGCGCCACCCCACCTCATGGCACGGCGCAAACGACGTGGTGAAAGTTGGACCAGTGAG
>JACCDN010118243.1_pt1 | contig 32642 bp, 33 predicted proteins | sample 7441691 | NCBI WGS metagenome assembly JACCDN01 (sample SAMN15323439, study PRJNA562643) | freshwater metagenome | isolation source: river surface water | place: USA:Blue River Watershed | collected 2017-08-16
AAGATTCACGTTCGCGTGATCGAAGGTTCAAAGAGCCGTATCCAGGTCTTCCAAGGAATTGTTATCCGTCGCCAAGGCGATGGTGTTCGCGAGACATTTACCATCCGTAAGGTTTCATACGGCGTTGGAGTTGAGCGTACATTCCCAGTACACACACCAGTTATTGAAAAGATCGAGCTCGTCAAGAAGGGCGATGTTCGTCGTGCCAAGCTTTACTACCTCCGCGATCTTCGCGGTAAGGCTGCAAAGATTCGCGAAAAGCGCGATGGCATCGAAGGTTACGGTGATGGAATTCTTTCAACACCAGAACCAATCGCTGAGGTAGTAGCAGAGCCAGTAGTTGAGGCAGTAGTCGAAGCAGTAGTTGAGACTCCAGCAGAGCCAGTAGTTGAGGCAGTTGCAGAGACTCCAGCAGAGGTCGCAACAGAAGAGACCCCAGCTGAAAAAAGCGCTGAATAGTCTTAGCGCTCTTTAACTGATGAAGCGCAAAGGTTCACTCCTTAGCGAATTACCGATTCTGGTTGTTCTAGCTCTTCTTGTCTCACTTCTCATTAAATCTTTCCTCGTTCAATTTTTCTTTATCCCATCTGGGTCAATGGAAAATACACTGCAGATTAAAGATCGCGTTGCCGTCAATCGCCTTCCCTTTATAGGTAACGATATTAATCGCGGTGATGTCATCGTCTTCCGCGATCCTGCAGGATGGCTGCCTGAAGCAACTATCCAATCAGGAAATGCTGTAACCAATGCAATTCGAGATGGGCTCGTCCTTGTCGGCGTTGTGCCTAATCCTGCAAAGCAATATTTGGTTAAGCGCGTAATCGGAGTTGCTGGAGATCACGTTGTTGCCAAAGATCAGGTCTTAACAATTAACGGTAAGCCAACATCTGAGCCATATATCTTTGCTGGAAATACACCAAGTGATACTGATTTCAATATCACCGTTCCAGAAGGAAAAGTCTGGGTCATGGGAGATCATCGCGGTGCAAGTGGAGATTCACGAGTCCATCAAGATGATGTCAATAATGGAATGGTTCCCGTTGAGAAAATTACCGGAAAAGTTGTTGCAAAGATTTGGCCATTGAGTCGAATTGGTTTAGTTCCATCACAGGACCCTCTTGCTACAAAGTGAGCAACGAAAAGGTCATTGAAGATCAACTCTACGCAGCTGGAATAACTCCGCTTGCTGGAGTAGATGAAGCAGGACGAGGTGCATGCGCTGGCCCTCTCGTTGTTGCCTCCGTGATTTTGAAAGATCCTCACTCACAAGATCTGCACTTAGTGCGCGATTCAAAAGAGCTCTCAGAGAAAATGCGTGAAGAGCAATTTGATGTTGTCCGTGCCGCAGCGCTATCGGTATCAGTTGTCATTATTTCAAATGAAGAGATAGATGCACGTGGTGTACATGCTGCAAACCTCGATGGAATGCGGCGGGCGGTACAAGGCCTTGAGATCACTCCTGCATATGTACTCACCGATGGTTACTCGATTGAAGGGTTGGCACTTCCTAATTTGGCTGTCTGGAAGGGCGACCAAGTAGTCACCTGTATTAGCGCAGCTTCGATTATTGCCAAGGTCACTCGTGATCGGATCATGCGCGAGCTCGATCTGACATATCCCGACTATGGATTTAAATCGCATAAGGGTTACATCACTAAGAGACATACCGATGCTCTGATTGCTCATGGCGTTACGCCGGTTCATCGCAGATCATTTTCAAATATCGCAGCCCTTTTCTGATTTACCCACAGCGGCAGGTGGCTGCGCGATCTACCGTCGACTAAATATCTACTCTGCCCTCCATGACTGGGACTCCCGCACGCAATAATCGAAATAGACAGGTCGGCGCATTCGGCGAAGCAACGATTGCCCGGTATCTGCAATCACGCGGTTATGACATCCTCGATCGAAATTGGCGCATTCGCGAGGGCGAGATCGACATCATCGCCTGCAGTTCAGAAGGGTTACTCCACTTCATAGAGGTAAAGACGCGATCATCTCTTGCATTCGGAGATCCCCTCGAGGCGATTGATCGCAATAAAGCGCGACGATTACAACGTTTGGCCCTTGCTTGGTTGGCAACACATCATCAATTAGGTGCAGATTTTTCGATCGATGTTGCTGCAGTGTTGCTGGCTGCAGATGGATCTCACACCATTGATTTCAGGGAGAACATCCTATGAGCCTAGGAAGAGCGATATCGATGGGCTTAGTCGGACTTTCAGGAAATACCGTCACCGTCGAAGTAGATATCAGTGATGGGCTTCCTCATTACAACTTGCTGGGGTTGCCAGATGCTGCGCTCAATGAATCTCGTGATCGCGTACGGGCGGCGCTGACAAATTCTGGCGAAGTATGGCCTAATCGAAAAGTTACCGTTTCGCTCTCACCTGCCTGGCTTCCCAAGAGTGGATCGAGCTTTGATCTCTCTATCGCTCTTTCTATTTTGGTGGCTCATGGCGCTCTCTCGCAAGAGTCGATTGATAGAACGCTGATACTTGGCGAGCTCGCACTCGATGGATCTATTCGCGGAGTAAACGGTGTTCTGCCTGCACTGATTGCAGGCCATCGCGAAGAAATCACACGCGCCATCATTCCCGTTGCCAATGTTGATGAAGGTGCGCTCTTGCAATCGATGCAGGTTCTTGCCTTTAGCCACATCAAAGATCTCTTGATATATCTGCGCACAGGCGTTGGGGAGAGTGCAGCGGCGGGCGAGATTGATACCGGCGCGCAGACTTTGCTGGATTTTGAAGATGTTGCAGGACAAGCACGTGCACGATTTGGCGCAGAAGTTGCTGCAGCCGGTGGCCACCATCTCTTACTGATTGGTCCACCAGGGGCAGGAAAGACGATGATTGCAAGCCGAATTCCTACGATCTTGCCACCTCTTACGATCGAACAGAGCCTTGAAGTCACAGCGCTGCACTCTGTTGCAGGAACTTTGTCTGAGCGATCACCGATGTCGCGCATTGCTCCGATTGTTGCTCCTCATCACAGCGCTACACGAGTTGCAATGGTCGGAGGAGGCGCTCATCTCATTCGCCCGGGCGCTTGCTCCTTGGCACATCATGGAGTTCTCTTCATTGATGAAGCTCCAGAGTGCGCTTCTGGAATTCTCGACTCTCTACGTCAACCACTTGAATCCGGAACAATCACAATTGCACGAAGCATTGGAAACATTACATTTCCATCCCAATTTCTCTTGGTGCTGGCTGCCAATCCATGCCCGTGCGGAAAATTCACGGGTAAAGGTCTGGCATGTAGCTGTTCTTCACTTCAGGTCAGACGCTATTTAGGAAAGTTATCTGGCCCATTGATGGATCGCATCGATATGCGCATTGCTGTTGAGCCTGTGGGGCGGGCCGATATCTCCTCACAGATACTTGGTGAATCAAGTGCCGATATTGCCAAGCGCGTCAGTGCTGCACGAGCACTTGCGGAAGAGAGATTTTCAGGACGAGGTTTTGCCCTCAACAGTCAGATACCGGCGAGAGATTTGCGCAGTGATTTCAAACCAGATCGAAAGGCGATGGCGTTTCTCCATGATGAACTCGATCGCGAAAGATTGACAGCTCGTGGACTACATAAAGTTATTCGTCTGAGTTGGACTCTCTCTGATTTAGCAGGTGGCCATCAACCTACCCTCGATGATGTCACCCAGGCATATTCACTGCGCGAAGGAGGAATATCGTGAATAGCGAGAAAGCAGCTCGTTTAGAACTCTTTGCAGCTATCGAATGTGGAAATACTTTTTGGGGATCAGAGATTGCACTCCTTGGAGCGGAAGAGACATTGGCGCGAATCAAAGATGGTTTCTATCGTTCTAGTAAGGCAGAGAAGGCACTTTCACATCTGGATCCAGATGGCGCGCCAGCTCTTCTTGAGAAGATTCACAATGCAGGTGGAGAGTTCATCGTGCCGAGTGATCAACCATGGCCGGCACAACTCAATGATCTTGCAACGCCACCTATTGGTTTAGTGGTGAAGGGGAAGATCGATGCGCTGCACAGTCGCTCGATTGCAATCGTTGGAACACGCAATCCAACCCCGTATGGAGCGCGAATCGCCAGTGACTTCGCGGCAGGCTTTGTCGATCGCGAGTGGAGCGTGGTCAGTGGCGGTGCATATGGGATCGATACACACGCACATAAGGGTGCCCTAATCGCTGAAGGGTTGACCATCGCAGTAATTGCCAGTGGAATCGACATTAACTATCCGGCAGGAAATGAGCGACTCTTTACCGAGATTGCAGAACTCGGTGCGATCGTCAGCGAAGTAATGCCAGGAACTCCAGCATTTCCCTCCAGATTTCTCACTCGTAATCGAATCATTGCAGCGCTTTCTGTCAGCACATTGGTCGTCGAAGCTGCCTTTAGAAGTGGATCTCTGCGCACAGCTCGCGATGCCGCAGAATTGATGAGACCTGTCATGGCAATTCCTGGACCGATTAATTCACCAACATCTGAAGGTACGCATCGACTCATTGGCGAACGTGCAGCCGAGATTGTGACGTCGGTACATGATGCAGTCGAGTTGATATCTTCTCTAGAGCTGCTCGTTTAGGTAAAAGGGTTGGCCTAATGCGAGAATAGGCATATGAGTGAATTCCGTTCGGGCTTTGTCGCCATTGTGGGCCGCCCCAACACTGGAAAATCAACTCTCATCAATGCGCTCGTGGGTTCAAAGATTGCGATTACCTCTCCACATCCAAACACCACACGCCATGCCATTCGCGGAATCGTTAATGGTGCAGATTTTCAAGCAGTGCTTGTAGACACTCCAGGTATTCATAAGCCAAAGACACTTCTCGGGCATCGTCTCAACGCCGTTGTAGGGGAGAGCCTTGATTCAGTGGATGTAATTTTGATGTGTCTACCTGCCGATGAGACATCAGGTGCAGGAGATATCTTCCTTGCGCAGGAGATTGCCAAGCATCCACGTGCCAAGAAATTTGCCCTCGTGACAAAGACAGATCTCGTCTCAAAGCAGAACCTAGCGACACGTCTATTAGGAATCAATGAACTTGCTGTTGGATTTACCTGGGATGAGATTGTTCCGATCTCTGCAGCGATCCACGATCAGATCGATCTTCTTGCATCCCTTATTTCAAAGAAATTGCCTGATGGCCCTGCCTTCTATCCAACGGATATGAAGAGCGATCAAGGAATTGAACAGTTAATCTGCGAACTCATTCGCGAGGCAGCACTTCGTGATGCACGTGAAGAACTTCCGCACTCAATCATGGTCACCATCGATGAGATGTCAGAGCGCGAAGAAAAGGGATCACGCCCATTCTTTGATATTCATGCATCAATCCATGTTGAACGAGATTCACAGACCGGAATCTTGCTCGGCCATAAAGGCGAACGCCTCAAAGATATCGGCATGCGAGCACGCGCCGACATTGAACGCGAACTCGGAGCTCGCATCTTCCTTGGCTTGCATGTAAAGGTCTCTAAAGAATGGCAGCGCGATCCAAAGCTACTTGAGCGTTTAGGTTTCTCAGAAAAGTAAGAGTTATACCTTTTCGCGGCGATTAACGAGCCACGAGCCCAGCATGACCAAAGGCAAGCCGATTCGAATACCTACTGTGAGCGGCTCACTCAAGATAATCACACCTAAGACAACTGCAATCGCTGTATTCCAATAGGTAACAAGGGATGCACGTGTTGGGCCGATATCTGCAATAAGTGTGAAGAAGAAGGCAAATGCGATACCGGTCGAGAAGATTCCAAGGGCGATAACGGAGTAAGTCGCATTGGCTGAGACTGTGTGATCTGGCCACAAAATGATCGTAAAGGGGAGATAGAAGATCGCGGTGATTGCCATCGCAACTCCGTTAATAGCAATGCCAGAGACATCTGGCAGCTTGCTGCGGATCATAATGATGGCGTATGCATAGCCAATAGCGGCAACGATCACCATGACAATTGATAATGGATCAGATGAACCTGTGAGGCTTTCGATGCCAACGATAAGTACTACGCCAACAAAACCGATTCCAATTCCCAGAAGTCGATTGGTCTTGAGCGCCTCTTTATCGCCTTGGAAATATGTGATGAGGTTTGACCAGATAGGCACGGAGGCAATCAGCAAACCTGCAAGACCAGATGAAATCTTCTGCTCGGCCGTTCCAATGAGAATCCAAGGAATAATCATTTCCAGAACTGCATAGAAGGCGACATATTTAATTCCACGCAGGGCGGCAAAGATAGAACGATCCTTAAATGCAAGTGGGATAAGGATGAGGGCACCGATAAGAACACGCCCAAATACAACAATTGCAGGTGCATAGCCATTTTCTTCATCGACTGCGACTTTGATAAAGAGATACGGGATACCCCATAAGAAACCAATGAGAGCAAAGTTGAGCGCGCTCTTGCGTGACATGGGCGGGTAATCCTCTTCGTTGACGCGAGCGTTACTTGAGCACGCTGCGGTAGAGCGCAATTGTAGCTGCAGCGACAGCATCCCAACCAAATTCGCTTACTGCTCGCACTCGACCTGCAACTCCATAATCGCGAAGTTGTGATGGGTTACTCATCATCTCTGAAATTGCAGCAGCTAAATTCTTCTCAAAGAGCGGGCTATCAGTTGTGTAATCGACAAGGCGGCCAGTTACTCCATCATTGACAACTTCTGGAATACCACCAACTCTCGATGCAAGTACAGCTGTCTCACACGCCATCGCCTCTAAATTAACGATTCCGAGTGGTTCGTAGATTGATGGACAGAGAAAGAGATCGGCCCCGCTGAGCAATGGAATAAGTTGTGGCTTAGGGAGCATCTCCTTGATCCACCAGATATTTTTGCGACTCTTCTGTAGCTCTCTGAGTAGCTCTTCAAATTCTGCGCCAATACCTGCCTCATCAGCGCTTCCGGCGCAGAGAACCAGGCCGTAATCGTCTGGAACTTGTGACCATGCGCGAAGTAGATGAGCTAAACCCTTTTGTCGAGTAATACGTCCAACAAAGATTGCGTATCGTCCGGTGATTCCAAAACTCTCTGCAATTGATGGATCGATGATCGGCGACCATTCTTTGGTATCTACGCCATTTCTAATGGTGACAACTTTAGCTGGATCAACATCAGGATATGAAGAGATGACATCTGCACGCATGCCATCGCTGACAGCAATAATGGCAGAGGCTGCTTCATAGGCAGTTTTCTCTGCCCATGAAGAGATCGCATAACCGCCACCGAGTTGCTCGGCCTTCCATGGGCGCAGCGGTTCGAGTGAATGTGCGCTAATGATGTGAGGCTTGCCGTAGAGAAGGGAGGCAGTATGTCCTGCCATATTGGCGTACCAGGTGTGTGAATGAACAACATCGACATCGCCAAGGTGATGAGCGATCAACATATCTGTTGCTAGCGCTTGGAGCGCAGGATTGGCAGATGCGAATTCTTGCGGAGTCTCATAACCGATGGCCCCATCACTTCGTGGACCACCAAAGCAATGCACATCGACATCTACTCCAGAAACTCCACGAAGAGCTGCGGTCAGTTGTACAACATGCACTCCAGCGCCACCGTAGACGGCAGGGGGCCACTCTTTGGTGACAATTCCGATGCGCATCTTCTGACTCCAACTCTTTTCAATCTCATCTTAAAAGAATTACCTATAGGCGAAACCTATCCCTAAGGGTATCGTTTACCTATGGCTCGCTTTGAAACACCACTCGGAATCGTCCTTGCCGGCGGTGAGGGAAAGCGCCTGATGCCATTGACTGCAGATCGCGCAAAGCCAGCTGTTCCATTTGGTGGCTCATATCGCTTGATCGATTTTGTACTCTCAAATCTTGTCAATGCAGAGATGCGCCGTATCGCAGTATTAACTCAGTACAAGTCACATTCACTTGACCGCCACATCACAACAACGTGGCGCATGTCGACCCTTTTGGAAAATTACATTACGCCGGTACCAGCACAACAGCGCCTTGGTCCACGTTGGTATACAGGTTCTGCCGATGCGATCTTGCAGAACTTCAATCTGATTCACGATGAGAATCCAAAGCATGTTTTAGTCTTTGGTGCAGATCACGTTTACCGTATGGATCCCAGCCAAATGTTTGATGCGCACTTAAGCACTGGTGCAGGTGTGACAATCGCAGCAATTCGTATGCCGCGCTCTGAAGCACATGACTTTGGCGTTATTGAATTAGCTGAAGATGGCGTGACCATTAAGGCATTCCATGAAAAGCCAGCTAACCCGCCAGCCATGCCAGGGCACCCAGATCTCTCACTTGTATCCATGGGTAACTACATCTTCAAGCGCGATGTTATGGAAGAAGCGCTGATTCTCGACTCTGAAGATGTTGAGAGCCGCCACGATATTGGTGGAAATATCATTCCAATGCTTACAAAGAATGGCGAGGCAAAGGTCTACGACTTTGCGCATAATGAAGTGCCAGGGGCTACAGATCGCGATCGTGGTTACTGGCGCGATGTAGGTTCGATTGATGCCTACTACGACGCACACATGGACTTAGTCTCCATCCACCCAATCTTTAATCTTTACAACCGCGAGTGGCCGCTACTTACCAATCCGCCATCACTGCCACCTGCCAAATTTAGTGAATCAGGTATCGCACAAGATTCGATCGTGGGCGCTGGTTCGATTATCTCTGGCGGGCACGTTAATCGCACAGTTACCTCATACGATGTTCATGTTGGTAAGGGCGCATTTGTCGATGGCTCAGTATTGATGCCAGGAGTAAAAATTGGCGCAGGAGCTGTGATCCGCCATGCGATCCTAGATAAGAGCGTCGTCGTAGATCCAGGTGCTCAGATTGGTGTTGATTTAGAGCGCGATAAAGAGCGCTTCACAATTTCTGAAGGTGGCGTTGTCGTTGTCGGTAAGGGTGTTCGCGTTACCAATTAATTGTTGCATCACGCAACGTGCGATATTTCTCTAACACTTCAGGTGTGCTCGCTGCTTCAATAAGTGAAGCGCTACCCAAATCCCACAATGGTGGAGTATCTCCGCCAAGAAGAGCCCAAGCAGCTTGCTTTGCCGCGCCATCTGCAACGTATTCACCTGCTGGTGGAATCACTACAGGACGACCAAAGAGTGCCGATGCAATCTGACCCACTGCAGGATTCTTTGCAGCACCACCGATAATGAGAACACGTTTAATATCGACACCTAGGTCAACAAGTGATTGCACGGCATCGGCAAGACCAGAGAGCATTCCTTCAATCATTGCTCGTGCGATATCTGCCGGATTGGAATTAGCGATCGTCATTCCCGAAAAGACGCCAGTTGCATCGGGGCGATTAGGTGTGCGCTCTCCTTCGAAGTATGGCAAGAGAGTTAATCCATGTGCACCTGGAACAGATGTCAGAGCAAGTTTTCCGACTTCATCATGGCTCTTACCGAGAATAGTCGTCGCCGCATCAAAGATTCTGGCTGCATTGAGCGTGCAGACAAGAGGTAAGAATCGACCTGAAGCATCGGCAAATCCGGCGACTGCGCCACTCGGATCATGGGTAGGTGTGGTCGACACTGCAAAGGCGGTGCCACTTGTTCCAAGTGAGATAACAACATCACCGGGTTCTGCCTGAACGCCGAGAGCTGCTGCAGCATTATCTCCAGCACCTGCTGCAATGGGAATGCCAGCAGATGTTCTTCCTGCAAACGTTGATGGCGCAACAATCGTTGGAAGATAAATCTCTCGCTCCGAGAGGAGAGCCTTTGCAAGAATATCGCGGCGATATGTTGAACTCTGTGGATCAAAGTATCCGGTGCCTGATGCATCACTGCGATCGGTAAATAGCTTTGCGAAATCTCTTCCACCCTGTAACTGCCATGAGAGCCAATCATGGGGGAGGGCGATTGCATGAACGCGATCTGCGTTGGACTTCTCATTCTCTGCCATCCAGCGCACCTTTGATGCAGTAAATGATGCGACTAAAACTGATCCCACAGCATCTGCCACAGCTTGGTTGCCACCGATTTCGCGATTAAGGGTTGTGGCCTGCGCAGCAGATCGTGTGTCATTCCATAACAATGCTGGACGAATAACTTCACCGTTGCTATCGAGTGCAACCATTCCATGTTGCTGTCCACCAATTGAAATTGCGGCGACGTCATCGATTCCACCTGCATCGGCAATTGCACTATCGAGGGCGGATTTCCAGTGCGCAGGGTCGACTTCGGTTCCATCGGGATGTGAGGCGCGGCCCTGGCGTACTAACTCACCAGTATCTGCAGCGCGAATCACAATTTTTACCGACTGGGTCGAGGAATCTACGCCTGCGATGAGTTGATTAGCCATGGGGCAAGGCTAGACTGTGCCTGTCAACGTTGACCACTCTTAGGCTAAACAAATAGGCCCATTTTGAAATTTTGGAGTTAATTCACATGCGTATTGGTGTACTTACAGGTGGCGGAGATTGCCCAGGACTTAATGCTGTTATTCGCGCAGTTGTCCGTAAAGGTGTGAAGGAATATGGACACGAGTTTGTCGGATTCCGTGATGGCTGGAAGGGCCCGCTTGAGAACTACACAATGGAGCTCAACCTTGAGACAACACGTGGCATCTTGCCTCGCGGTGGAACAATTCTTGGATCATCACGTACCAACCCATTTAAGATTGAAAACGGCGTAGAGCGCATCAAGCAGAACCTTGCTGATCAGGGAATCGATGCACTCATTGCAATCGGCGGAGAAGATACCCTCGGCGTTGCAACGAAGCTAGATGCTCTCGGCGTAAAGGTCATCGGCGTTCCAAAGACAATCGATAACGATCTCAATAACACCGATTACACATTTGGTTTTGATACATCAGTCAATATCGCTGTTGAGGCGATCGACCGCCTTCACACCACAGCAGAATCACATCACCGCGCACTGATCGTTGAGGTGATGGGTCGCCATGCTGGCTGGATCGCACTTCACTCAGGTATTGCAGGTGGAGCTGCATGTATCTTGATTCCAGAAGTTAAATTCTCTGTAGATAAGGTCTGCGAGTGGGTCGAGTCTCGCTTTAAATCTTCTTACGCTCCCATCATCGTCATTGCAGAAGGTGCGATTCCACAAGATGGCGACATGATCACCAAGGATTCAGAGCTCGATGCATTTGGACACGTCAAGCTTTCAGGAATCGGCGAATGGCTTGCCAAGCAGATCGAAGAGAAGACAGGCAAGGAAGCTCGTACATCAGTTCTTGGTCATATTCAGCGCGGTGGAACACCAACTGCCTTTGACCGCGTACTTGCTACCCGCTTTGGACTTCAGGCAATTACAGCTGCCTCTGAAGGTGACTGGGGCAAGATGGTCGCCCTCCACGGCACAGATATTGTCCGCGTTCCTTTGGCGACAGCGACTGAAAAGCTCAAGACTGTCCCCATCGAGCGTTACAAAGAGTCTGAGATCTTCTTCGGATAATTCTCATACGAGAACTTCCCCTCACCTTCTATCCTTAGGACCATGATGACCTCACTTGATTCACTCTTTGATGAAAGCCTCGTCGCTGCCCAACAACCGCAGTGGCCTGGTGGAAAAGATGGAGAGCCGGTCAAGGCAGCTGTCACACGTTTGAAGTCATTGCCACCACTTGTCTTTGCAGGTGAATGCGATGATCTCAAAGCAAAGATTGCAGATGCGGCAGCAGGTAAAGCATTCTGGTTACAAGGTGGAGATTGTGCTGAGACTTTTGCAGCAGCTACTGCAGATTCAATCCGCAATCGCATCAAGACAATCTTGCAGATGGCTGCAGTACTGCAGTACTACTCAAGCCTGCCAGTTGTAAAGGTTGGGCGTATGGCTGGGCAGTTTGCCAAGCCACGTTCCAATGATCTTGAAACACGCGGAGATGTCACGCTGCCTGCCTATCGCGGAGATGCGGTCAACGATCTTGAATTTACCGTCGAGGCCCGTACTCCAAATCCACAGCGCTTAGTTGATGTCTACAACACATCTGCTGCGACCTTGAACTTAGTTCGCGCATTTACACAGGGTGGCTTTGCCGATATTCGTCGCGTTCACGAATGGAATAAGGGCTTTATCCGCGATTCCAGCGTCGGTGTTCGTTATGAAGAGATGGCAAAAGAAATTGATCGCGCACTAAGTTTCATGAAGTCAGCAGGAGTTGACCCAGAATCATTTAAGAGCGTTGATTTCTATGCCAGCCATGAAGCTCTCATCCTTGAGTACGAGAAGTCATTAACTCGTATCGATTCACGCACTGGCGATCCGTATGATGTTTCAGCGCACTTCCTCTGGATCGGCGAGCGTACTCGCCAGCTAGATGGAGCTCATGTTGATTTTGCAGCAAAGGTGCGTAACCCCATCGGCGTCAAACTTGGACCAAAGTCGACAGTTGATGATGCACTTCGTCTGATTGATCGCTTAGACCCCAACCGCGAACCTGGGCGCCTGACATTTATTACACGTATGGGCGCTGGAAAGATTCGCGAAGCACTTCCTGCTCTCGTTGATGGAGTGACCAAATCTGGTGCACAGGTCTTGTGGGTCTGCGATCCAATGCATGGCAATACCTTTGAATCTGCAACTGGATATAAGACTCGTCAATTCGATGATGTCATGGATGAAGTAAAGGGATTCTTTGAGGTACATAAGGCCCTAGGTACACACCCTGGTGGAATTCATATTGAACTCACCGGAGATGATGTCACTGAATGTCTTGGTGGCGGAGAGAAGATCTCAGAGACCGACCTTGCTTCTCGCTATGAGACTGCCTGCGATCCACGCCTGAATCACTCACAATCTCTAGAGCTTGCCTTCCTTGTTGCTGAAATGTTGCGCGATCGCTAAAGCGTTCTTTCCATGGCACTTCTGATTGCATCAACGTCGACGCCGATAGGAACGCTTAATCTTCTTGCAGATGGCGAGCTCTTGCTCGGTGCAAATCTCAGTTCATTCAAGGCGTTGAAAGAGAGCTTAGATCCCAAGTACCAGGGTTCTGATTTCAAAGAAGTCAAGAAGATTCCCATTATCTCCGAACTGATTGGCGATTACTTTGATGGCGATCTAGCAGCCATCAATGCAATCAAGGTGAGCCAGCCCGGCGGAACATTTTCACAGAGTGCATGGAAGGCGATGCGTCGCATTCGCGCTGGAAAAGTTTTCTCCTATGCAGAGCTTGCCCAAAACTCAGGAAGTCCGAAGGCGGTACGAGCAGCCGGTAGTGCATGTGCAAAGAATGCAATTGTTCTTGTGGTGCCATGCCATCGCATTGTGAAAACCGGGGGATCGCTCGGCAATTACGCCTATGGCGTGAATAAGAAAGAGTGGCTATTACGCCACGAGGGTCTTTTTTAAGATTTCAATGGCTTGATCGCATTGCGCATCATCAAAATCACGATGAGTAACAAGGCGCGCAAAGTGTGGGCCTAGCGCTCCGATAAGCAATCCGCTCTCTTTGGTGCGCGTTGCAAGCTCTGCTGCAGTAATTCCTAACGCTTTCAGATTTAAGCCAACGATATTTGTGGCAACCGATGCTGGATCAATCAGCGAAGAATCAACACGAGCAATTGCTGTGGCAAGGGCTTTGGCGCGACGATGATCGTGGTTGAGATCATCCATGTGATGTGTAATTGCATAATCTGCAGCTGCGGCAAGTAAGCCGACTTGGCGCATTCCCGCGCCATATCTCTTGCGCCATACTCGAGCAGAGTTGATTCTTTCTCGAGTAGAAAGAGCCATAGAGCCAATAGGCGCACCCAGCCCCTTAGAGAAACAAACACTTATTGTGTCGGCATACTTTCCGTAATCGCTTAGCGAGACACCGGATGCCACATGTGCATTCCAGATTCGAGCGCCATCCAGGTGAATTGCAATTCCCAATTCATGCGCCTGCTCGTAGAGAGCCTTCATCTGATCAAGTGGCTGCACCGTTCCGCCGCCAAAGTTATGGGTATTTTCAATGGCGATTGCGGTAGTCGATACTAAATATGGACCGGCATTTGGCGCAGCAAGTTCCAATGGATCAGATGCCTGTAAGAGACCAGAGGGAGCCAGCCACGTTCTAGTGGTTATTCCAGAGAATGTTGCGGCAGCGCCAAGTTCTGCGCGCACTACATGAGAGTTACTTTCAGCAAGAATCTCTTGCCCGGGTTGAACAAGAGTGCGCATCATCAATTGATTGGCAAGGGAGCCAGTGGGTGTAAATAAACCTGCTTCTTTCCCAAAGAGGGCTGCAACACGTTCTTCAAGTGCATTGACAGTTGGATCATCGCCATAGACATCATCTCCGACAGGGGCAGCTGCGATAACTTCACGCATCGCCTGTGAAGGCTTGGTCACCGTATCTGAACGCAGATCGATCATGGCGTAGGTTCCTTTACAACGATGAGATACATAGCGATAAGCAAAATTATTCCACCCAGTGCAACTTGAATAGTCATGCTCTCACGGCCAATGGTGATGGCAAAGAGAGCGGCAAATACAATCTCAAGGGTGAGGATCACTGCAACCTTTGTCGATTCAATATGTGCCTGAGCCCAGGTCTGCACAATAAAGCCAAGTGCAGTACAGGCAATTGCGGTAAAGATGACAACTGCCCACACATTGCGATCTGGTGGAACTTGATATCCTTCAGCAAAGGCGAAGATTCCCGTAAGAACTGTGACGGCAAAGAGTTGCACCGTCGTCATCGCATAGACATCACGACCCGAACTCCATTGGCCCAGTGCCACGATATGTGCGCCAAAGGCGATGGCACAGAGAAGAACAAGGAATTCGCCAAAGCCCATAGACCAGCCACGTAGAGAAAGGAGTGCAAGACCAACTGTTGCAAGGGCTACGCAACCCCATGTAAATCGTGAAATCTTCTTCTTCAAAATGACTGCAGAGATCAATGGCGTTGATACGACATAGAGCCCTGTTATAAATCCGGTGATAGCAGCACCTGTTCGTGCTAAGCCTTCTGTCTGCAAGATATATCCAGCACCGAGCAATAGCCCTGCGGCAAAGGCTTTCAGGAAGAGATCTTTTGTGATCGCGCGAAAGACGGTCGGTTTAAAAGCTATGAGAAAGAGAACAGCAACTGCAAAGCGAGTAAATAGAAAGCTGTTGACGCTCTGGCGCTCAATGGAATCTTTCATGATGATAAATGCCAGACCCCACGCTGCCGCAAGGCTAATCAGCGCAATCGGGGCAAGGCGCATACGTCCAGTGTGAGTCTTCATCATGGAATGTCTCTATCCCTTGCGAAGCTTCTTTAAGAGTGCAATCTCTTTGCCATGCTCGGGCTCCATACCTGGTGTCTCAAGAATAAGGGGAGCATTCACTACTGCAGGATGTTCCAGTAACTCCTTAAATGGGTCGGTACCGATAAAACCTTCACCAATATTCTGGTGGCGATCTTTTAGCGCTCCGCAGACATCCATCGAGTCATTTGCGTGGATGAGCTGAATACGTTCTGCACCTGCAACCTCAACCAAAAGGTCGAGAGTCTCTTTCATTCCACCTTTCTTGGCAATGTCATGACCTGCAGCAAATACATGGCAGGTATCTAAACAGATGCCAACTTTTGGATGGTACTCAAGTGCCTTCAAATAGAACTCAAGATCTTCAAGGCGTTTAACCAGAGATTGGCCTTGGCCTGCAGTTGGTTCGAGTAAAAGGTAAGGAGCATCATCTGTAAGTGCATTAAGGATGGGCATCGTGCCTTCGTGAATCTGCTTCCACGCACCTTCAATAAAATCTTCATTGACTGCAGAGCCAGTGTGAACAACAACGCCGAGTGCGCCGATCTCTTTACCGCGCTTGAGCGAGTATTCAGTCGATGCTAAAGAGTTCTTATAGGTTCCTTCGGTGGGTGAACCGAGGTTAATGAGAAAAGGTGCATGCACATAAACTTCGAGATCGAGCTCTTGCGCACGTTCGCGAAAGAGCGCATCTGCTTCATGGTTTGTCTCAGACATCGCCCAACCACGTGGATTAGAGGTAAAGACTTGAATCGCCTCGGCCTCGGTGATGCGTGCGTACTCGATAGAGCGCTTTGCCATGCCACCGCTTGTTGGCGTGTGGGCTCCGATTCGAGGGCGTAGGGCTTTAGACATTTGCCTACCCTACTGTGAGAGTCACCGTTGTTCCACGCTTAACCTTGGCGTTGACCTTAGGTGTTATGCCAATGACTAACTTGGCGGTCTTAGTCACCTTCTTCACAACAACTTTCAGCCCTAGATCCTCAAGAGCTGCCACGGCGCGATCTTGGGTGTAGCGCATCACATTTGGAATATAGACAAATTCAGAACCCTTAGAGACGAAGATTTCGACAGCTGCGCCTTTTGGAAGAGCAGCACCTGCTGCCGGATTCTGTGAGATCACTTCACCGGGCATCGCCTTCTCATCGAATGCATACGTTGTTGTGACGTTATAACCGGCGGCAGTTAATTCGTTAAGGGCTTGTTCGCCATTTTTGCCGACATAAGAGATGAGATCAAAGGTCTCAACACCTTTGCTCACAACAAGATCGACGAGCGTGTCACGCTTTACGCGAGTACCAGGTGCAGGATTTGCTGAGATCACAAATCCCTTCGGAATCTTTGCATTGAAGACTTCTGTAATCTCTCCAACTTTCAGAGGAGACTTCGCTAAGAGATTAACGGCAGCCTCAGGAGTCAATGCCACAAGAGCGGGGATCGTGTATCGCTCAGCACCTTTTGAAATCACTAATTTCACTGTGCCACCTGGTGCAATGGAATCACCTGCCAAAGGATCGGTAGAGATCACTCGATCTTTTGCAATATCTTCATCAAATCGCTCTTCAACAACTTCGGTCAATAATCCAAGTCCAGTAAGCGTTGCATTTGCCTGTTCGGTGGTTGCACCAACAACGGATGGGAACTTAATTGATGCACCCGGTCCAATGAGTACCCACCATGTGCTGATACCCAGAAGAACTGCCAAACCAGCTGCAATCCAACGATTGCGACGGACGCGTTTACTTACCTTTCGTCGAGCCTTCACCTGTGCTGTCGTCTCTTTTGCTACAGGAGTTGGCAAGGTTAAGGTAATCTTTTCAGTAAGTTGAGCAAGCTTCCCGCGCGATTTCTTCTGAGGCTTCTGGCGCATTGGAGCGATGGGAATATCTAGCTCTAGGCTCATCTGTGGCGCTGATGGATTAAGGGCATGAGAAATCTCAAGAAGCTGGCTATGGAAAATCTGGCAATCGCGTGGGCGCTCATCGGGATCAACACTTGTTGCCGCATAGATCAGATCATCAAGTGCCTGCGGAATCTCTGGCACAAGAGTGCTCATGCGAGGTACGCGAGAGTTCACATGCATAAAGGCAATTTGAATTGGCTCTTCACCCTCAAATGGTTTCTGACCGGTAAATATCTCAAAAGCTGTAATTGCCGCCGAGTACACATCGCTTCGAGAATCTGCAATTCCGCGTGAGACTTGTTCGGGGGAGAGGTAGGAGACACTTCCCAAGATGACACTTGATTCTGCCGTCATCGTGCTGCCGATCATGGCACCTTTTGCTAGACCAAAATCTGTAATCTTGATGCGACCTTCTTTAGAGACAAGAATGTTCTCTGGTTTTACATCTCGATGCACGATTCCTAATTTATGGGCTGCACCGAGTGCGCTCAGTACTGGAAGTAAGAATCTAATTCCATCTTTAACTGCAATTGATCCGCGCTCATTGAGATATTCACGCAAGGTGTGGCCATCTACAAGCTCCATCACAATAAAGACAGCTGGGATACCGCTCTGATTCCATCCTTGATCTTGTACCGCAACGATATTGGGGTGACTTAGGGCGGCAGCAGCCTTTGCCTCACGAATAAAGCGTTCAACAAATTGCTCATCTTGGGCAAGGTGGGCGTGCATGATCTTGACTGCAACGCGGCGATCGAGGCGAGTATCTATCGCTTCGTAGATGGTGGCCATACCGCCGGCATCCATCTGGCGCAGGAGTTGATAGCGCCCATCGATGAGATTTCCGGTCAGGTCAGACATGGTTGAATTTTAGGTTGAAAGAAGGAAATCGCAGCGCTCTTTCGTCTGATCGGCTGCAAAGTGTTGCTCTTGCAAAGTCAGCCACTGAGTCATCTCTGCGGAAATTTTCTCACCATCGCGATCGATGACTCTGGCATAACCAATGAATGGATCCAGATCTAGCCAGATTGACGTTGCGAGGTAATCTTCGATGGATCTTTGCGCACTGCCCACCCCCTCTAGGATGAGTAGATCAGTTGAATCAACTGAATGTGGGTCGTTAAATTCATTGGTAGCCCAATTAAATGAAGAGTACTTCAGCGGTTGCTTTGCCTTGTGCGAGGTGACGAGCCAATGGAGTGTTTGAGTGAGATCTTCTCCCAGCGCCTTCTCCCATCCGGAATAGAGCTCATCCATATGAATAACAGTTGTGCTTACATGTGGTGCTAGGGCGAGAGAAATCGTCTGCGCAAGTGTTGTCTTTCCAGCACCTGCTGGTCCATCAATAGCAATGATGGGCTGTTCAATACCGGATGCGATATCAGAGAGTGCGGCGATAAGTTGCATACCAACTTCTCCATCCCACTGCTGCGACGACTGTAAAGACCAAGTAGAGAGCTGATGTGAGATAGAGATCTTGCGTGAAATAGAGGGCGGTATATCCAAGATCGACTACAAGCCAGAGAATCCATGATTCATACTTTTCGTAGACCATAAGAAGTTGTGCGGCGATCGATCCAAAGAGCAAGATCGCATCGGCATAGGTGGATGCTGCACCTAGTCGATCGAGAACAGGTGCCAGAGCAAGAGTTGCAAGAATGATTGATAGGACTGTGTAGATTCTTAATTTATCTGAGAGTAGACCAGGGATTGCGCCCTTCTTTCCCCAACCAAACCACCCCGCAACGGCTGCTGCAATGAAGACTAGTTGAAGCGCTGCACTTGCAAAGAGATCCCATTGGATAAAAAGGATGCCGTAGAGAGCGCTACTGACGGCCCACCATGGCCAGGTAATTCTCTTTCCTGTAACGCCGAGTGCTACTCCAATGAAGGAGATTAACGCTGCATAAATTTCAAGGGTAGACATAAGTTATTCCTTTCCACATCCGCATTACCGGACGGGTCTAGCGGTCGATCTCACGTTGAGATCCTCTCAGCAGCGTTACGAGTAACGCGTGTGCTCCCGCGTTTTTAGTTTAGCGCACGACGTGCAGAAAGAGCTTGTAGATATGCCTTTCCGGCAACACGAATTCTCCGCGCCGTTGAAGTCTTTGCTCGCTTATTGAAAATGTCATAACCGATAGCTTCTACCTCATCAACAATGCCACAGTAGAGCTCACTTGCCGCTCTGATACATGGACGGCTCGTGGGATCAAGTAGATCGATTCCTGCATCTGCCTCTTGCTGTAACTGACGCACTCGAGCAATCTGAAACTTAAGCACTGCAATGATTTCAGGGGTCAAGACTTTGGCAGAGAGCATCTGCTCGGTAACTCCATGTGAGGCCAGCTCATCAAGAGGGAGGTAAATTCGACCTCGCTCAAGATCTTCGCCAACGTCTCTAATGAAGTTTGCCAATTGGAAGGCGACACCGAGCTTCTTTGCGCTCTCGTAAGCGCCATCTGAGAGCGTTCCTAGAATTGGCAGCATCTCAAGGCCTATGACAGCTGCAGATCCATAGACGTACTCGTACAAGTCATCAAAGGTTGCATATGTCGTAACTGTTAAATCCATCTCCATCGAATGAAGGAAATCGACAAAGTGTTGGTGAGGGATATTAAAGCGGGCAACTGTATCTACCAGAGCTGCACCCACGGCGTCATTGCTCTTTCCTGTTGCAAGATCGGCAAGGACACCAGAGCTCCATGTGCGCAAAACATCAGCCTTCTCCTGTGGAGATAACGTTGATGCTAGATCATCCACAATCTCATCGGCATATCGAGCAAATCCATAGAGTGCATGAACAAATGGACGCTTTGCAGGTGGAAGGAGAAGGGTTGCTAAGTAATACGTCTTTCCATGCAGAGAGTTAAGTCGCTTGCACTCGGCATACGATGCACGCAGAGCAGGATCAGTGATCCCAGCTGCATCAAGTTCATTCATTACTTAACAGGTCCAACAATTCGTTCTGCAGCAAGGCGGCCTGAGATCAGAACCATCGGAACGCCAACACCTGGTTGCGTACCAGAACCGGCAAAGACGATATTTTCAAAACCAGCAGCGATATTGCGCGGTCTAAATGGCCCTGTCTGGAAGAAGGTATGCGCACTTGCAAATGGTGCACCGCGCTCCATTCCCTGTGCCTGCCAATCAAGCGGAGTAGTCATTACCTCGGTCTCGATACTTGCTCCGAAATCGGTGTAACCACGCTCTTCTAGCGTCTTAATCATCTGATCGCGGTAAGGGCCAGCCTGCTTCTTCCAATCAATATCTGCATCCAAGTTAGGAGTCGGATAGAGAATGTAATAGGACTCTTTGCCGGCAGGAGCAAGAGATGGATCATCTTTACTTGGAACTGTCACCAGAACAGATGGATCTGTCATGAGTACTTTCTTATTGATGAGTTCGTCAAAGACGCCATCCCACGATTCTCCGAAGTGAATATTGTGGTGTGCTGCGTGGTCATACTTCTTTGAAGATCCCACAAGCAAGGTGGCACATGATGGAGAGTACTTAAGGCGCTTGATATTAAGAGGTGTCTTACCCAAGAGATCGCGCCAGACGACTGGAAGATCAGGGTTCATAACTAGCGCATCGCACTCATATCGCTCACCTGTCGCAGTTGTCACTGCGCGAGCTCGTGAGTTAACTACCTCAACGCCAGTTACTTCGGTGTTGTACTTAAAGACAACGCCATGCTTTTCGGCTGCAGCGGCCAGAGCGCGTGGAACTGCATGCATTCCACCCTTAGGGAAGAAGACACCATTGACGGAGTCCATGTATGCGATGACGGCATAAATTGCTAGAGCCTGCTGAGGACTAACACCTGCATACATCGCTTGGAATGAGTAGACCTTCTGTAGGCGAGGATCTTTCAGGAATTGATTGACCTTAGGGGCAAGGCGTCTAAAGCCACCAAGTGCCACAAGGCGTGCCAGGTTTGGCGTCAATAAATTCAACGGTGAATCAATGTTGCGATCGATGAAGTCATTCATCTCATACTTATAAAGTTTGGTAACAAAATCAACATATTTGCGATAGCCAAGTGCCTCTTCAGCGCTGACAGTCTTTGCAATCTCAGCTTCCATTTCTTCTGTATTGGCATGAACATCGATGATGCTGCCATCGTGATAGAAGGCGCGATAGAGAGGTTTGACGGGAGTGAGTTCAAGCCAATCCTTCATATCTTCGCCAACGCATGAGAAGGCATCTTGGATCAGTGATGGCATTGTTAAAACTGTTGGGCCAGTATCAAATGCGTAGCCATCTTTATTGAGAAGACCATTGCGGCCACCAGGAACGCTGGCGCGCTCGAGAACAGTTACCTTTCGCCCTGCACCGGCTAGACGTAGGGCAGCGCTGAGTCCGGCAAGACCTGCGCCGACAATAACGACGTGATCTGTTGGACCCTTAATTTGTGCGACCATGACAGCTCCTAGCTCTTTCGTGCAGTTGCACTTGCTGCGAGTGCAGCCAATAGTTCGTGTGAATCTGATGCGATTTCCTGTGACTTCGCTGCAGTCAGGGCATCACATGTGAGTTTTTCGATTAAACCTTCAACGCTTTCGACAGCGCCACTTTCAACAATAATTCCGCGGAGCTTTTCAATCACTTCAAGCGAGAGATCGGCCTTGCCAAGATGTGCAGTCAGTTCTGCGCGGCCAGCATCTGTGGTGCGTTCCATGGCCATCGCCATTAACACGGTGCGCTTACCTTCACGAAGATCATCTCCTGCTGGCTTACCGGTAACTGCAGGATCGCCAAAGATTCCCAAGAGATCATCACGTAATTGAAAAGCTTCACCAAGGGGGAGGCCGTATTCAGAAAGTCTCCACATCAGCGGCTGACGAAGGCTGGTATCACGTTCTGCAATTGCAGCTCCCAAGTGAAGCGGGCGTTCAATGCTGTACTTACCTGATTTAAATCGTGCGATTCGAAGTGAGCGTTCAACGTTGTGGCTCTTCTCGCCAGCTTCACGCACATCGAGATATTGACCGGCCATCAACTCGATGCGCATCTCATCATGGACAACAAGTGCATCTAGAAGCTGATCAGATGAGATACCCGATGTGTGAAGCATATGATCAGATTGAACAAGTGCGAGATCTCCCAAGAGAATCGCAGCTGCTGCTCCAAACTGCTCGGACAAACCGGCAAGTGCTTGTTCTTGATGCAAATTCTCAAAGCGGCGATGTATCGCTGGTTTTCCACGTCGCGTATCGGATGCATCCATCAAATCATCATGAATGAGCGCACACGCTTGTAAGAATTCAAGACTTGCAAAGGCTTTAATCTCCGCAGCACCGACTGTCTTTCCAGCTGCTTTGTGGCCGGCATAGGCAAAGAGTGGGCGAAGGCGCTTTCCACCATCGAGAATGAATTCTTCGAGGCCATCGCAGACGGGGGATAGCTGCGAACCAATTGTTGTCAGATGCGAACGAGCTTCTGCGAGGTAGCCAGCGAGAGCTGTCTGAACTTGTTCGCGGACCGATGCAAGCTCGTCCATTACCCGGCTATTCACGGAGGCAACGGTACCCTGACGGCGTGGAGATGCGACTTGAAAAGCGGATGTACTCATTTGAGTTCTTCCCTCCCAAAGACGTTGCAGGTGAAGAACGCCTCTGGCAGGCCCTTTCATCCCTTGCCACTTTGGCCCCGGACTTTGTCGCCGTTACCTACGGCGCAGGTGGCGGAACTCGCGATCGCACTATTCGCATTACCTCTGAGATCACTGCGCGAACCAATATTCCCACCGTTGCACATTTAACGTGTGTGGGTTCAACTCGTGACGAGCTCATTGAAATTCTTGGACGCTATAAAGATGCGGGAATCAGAAGCATCTTGGCTCTTCGTGGTGATCCTGCTGGTGGTCCGCGCGCACCATGGACGCCAGTTGATGGTGGCCTTACTCATGCAGATGAGTTAATTTCTCTTGCACGCGAGCAAGGAGATTTCACAATAGGTGTTGCAGCATTTCCAGATGGCCACCCAAATTCTGGTGGTGATTTCAATAAGGATGTCGATGTCTTATTGCGCAAGGAATCACTAGGTGCATCATTTGCCACAACACAGTTCTTCTTTGAGGTTGATAAGTGGAAGCGTCTTGTTGATGCGTTGGCAAAGCGTGGATCGACGCTACCAATCATCGCTGGCGTTCTTCCTGTAACCAACGTCAAGCTCTTAACAAAGATGGCAGAACTTGGTGGAACCCCGATTCCAGATTCGATCGCAGCACGATTTGCTGCAGTGGAAGATAATCCAGATGATGTGCGCAAGCTAGGCGTTGAGATCGCCCTCGATCTTTGCAATGAGTTGATCGATGCTGGGGTTCCGGGTATTCACTTCTACACAATGAATAGCTCTACCGCCACAAGCGAAATCTTCGCCTCTCTCAAAGATCGATGATAATTCAATGACTCGTCAGGAATTCTTTGAACGTTGGAGCACTCTCCATCTTGATGCACAAGTGACTGGAATCGTCAAAGGTTGGTTGAGCATCTCCTATGTGATCGCACGCGGTTTGAGCGCACTTCGCATCACTCCTAATGTCCTTACTCTTCTGGGCTTACTTAGCGCTGTGGCGTTACTCTACTTCCCATATTCAATACTCGGCTTGATCTTCCTTGCACTCTCACTGATCTTTGATGGGGTTGATGGAAGCGTTGCAATAGTTTCAGGCAAGGAAAGCAAGTTAGGCGCAGCTCTTGATTCAATTGCAGACCGGATTACAGAAGCTTTGTGGTTCTTTGCTCTCTACCAATGGGGGATCGCACCTGAGATTTGCTTGACGCTCTTTGCTCTGGCTCTCACACAAGAGTATGCACGTGCACGTATGGCATCCCTTGGTTTCCACCAGATTGGCGTGGTCACCATTGCAGAACGTCCTGTGCGCGCCAGTGCAATCGCGATCTTTATGGTCTTAGATCTCCTGAGCTTTTCTTTTGCACCGATTGCGATCTACATCTTTACCGCAATGGCAATAATTAGTGTCTATCAAGTGATGAAAGCTGCCCGCCGCCATCTCGCGTAAGTATCGCCTCTGCAACTATCTCTGCACTTAATCCAACAAGTGGTAAGCCACCACCTGGATGAGCGCTTCCACCTACGCAGTAAAGACCAGCTAGTGGACTGCGATTCTTCGCGCGATTAAATGCGCTACGAGCACCATTGCTAGAGGTTCCATAAATGGATCCACCTGGTGCTAGAACGCTCTCCTCTAAATCTGCTGGCGTGCGAATCTCTAAGAGCTCTAATCGATCCCGCACTTTGATTCCACGAGCCTCGATGCGATCGATAATCTTCTGTGCATACTCTTGCGCAAATTGTCGATCGCTCCAATCAAAGCTATCTGATCCATGTCGTGGCGCATTAACCAATACAAACCAGGCTTGATGTCCGGGTTTTGTCACCATCGTCTGATCATGTGGGGCACAGATATAGATAGTGGGATCTTCTACTGGTAACTTTTTATTAAAGATTGATTCAAATTCTTGATCATAATGTTCTGGAAATAAGATGGTGTGATGCTCCAACTGCGGTTCTGCTGAGGGCTTAAGACCAAGTAATAGCGAGAACCCAGCTAGAGATGGCTCCATCTTCTCTATAGCCCGCTGTGCTTTGCGGACAGCACGCGGTGGGTTCTTAATCAGATGTGAATAGATTGTTCCTGCATCGGCGTTAGCAACAACAGTATGTGCTGGGATATGTCGACCATCTGCCAGGGCGACGCCAGTGACGACACCATTCGAATGAGTAATTTCTTTGACATGTGAGTTAAATTCAAAGGTAACTCCACGGTCAAGACATCGTTGGTAGAGGGCATCGCCTAACTTCCCGATTCCGCCGGTGATGTGCCAAGCCCCAAATGCTTCTTCGACAAAGGCGATAGATGAAAGAACTGCAGGGGCTACTCGAGGATCTGATCCACTATAGGTTGCATATCGATCGAGAATTTTGCGCAGATGTGGGCTCTTGATGGAAAGACCCCGAATAGATTTCCATGGTGCAATCACGAAGATATCGCGGAAGAGTGAACGACGAGAGAGAAGGGACGCTACAGATTTAAGCTCTGATTCAATAAAGGGTTCACGCGACACATCCCACATTGCCTCAGCTCTGCGCATGATCTGATCCCATTGCTGAGCAGCATCTTCCCCATAAGAAGTTGTGATTGCCTCAAGGGTTTTCTTGCGGGAAAGGTTTGCAAACTTCACTGATGTTCCATCATGGAATCGGTAATCAAAAGATGGATCTACAGGAGTCATCTCAACGACTCGACCGAGAACATCTCCTGTGCGTTGAAAGAGGTCGCGATAGACAGCCGGCAGAGTTAAGAGCGATGGACCTGTATCGAAGGCATACCCATCGATCCATTCAGTGCGGCACTTTCCGCCATGGCGATCGCTTGCCTCAAATACTCGTACTCGATATCCCTTCTTTGCTAGGCGCGCAGCAGTTGCCATCGCACCCATTCCTGCGCCGATGATGACAACATCCTTATCAACAGTTGTCATACGGCCCTACCTTTCCAGGTAATGGTTCTGCGGGAGAAATTTGAGTACATCAGTAGATAGATGAAAACAATAGTCGAGATTGGATGTAGCAGCGCATCAATCATCAGCGAGCGAGATGAGAGCGCAGAGATCATTCGTGACGCGATAACCAATAAGAGCGAAGCGGTAGCTATTGGCGAACCCGCTATGGCACCGATCAATGGAAGGAACCCTGAAATAAAGGCGACGATTGATAGTGCAAGCGAACCTGCGATTCCACCAAATCCTTTAGCAAGTGACTTTCCGTATCCGGCGCGAATCTCAGCAAAAGATGAATACATACGAGTAGAGGCAATTGCTGAGCCATCACTGACGCCACCATGAAATCCAGATGTAATCAACGCTCGCGCAAGATCAATGTCGTCGAGAACGCTTCTGCGAATTACTTCGAAGCCACCTGCTGCAAGAAGTGCGCTCTTTCTGATGAAGAAGAACTGTCCATTTGCAACAGCAAGTGATGGGCGAGAGCTCTTCATGGCCGGGCGCAGAGGCACCGTAGTCATCCACGTCCATTGCAGTAAAGGTTGGATTAATCGCTCAGAGAGTGAGAGAGCAATTTGTGCTGGATATGGTGAGAGGAAATCCAGCTTCGTCTTGGTAAGAATTGAATCAATGGATGAGAGCGCATCAGAGCGTAAACGCACATCGGCATCGACAGTAACAATGTACTCAAAGCGAGCAGAGGTAAGTCCTTGCGAGAGCGCCCAGGGCTTTCCCATCCAACCTTGCGGAAGTGGTTCTGCGTCGATGAGCGACATATTGGATCGATTACTGATTGCTTCATTAATAAGTTGGCGGGTTCTATCAGTTGAATTGTCATTGATAAAGATGACTTCATACTGTGGGTGATCGAGTGCCCCTAAGTACTTCACCAACTCTTCGATGTTCTCTTCTTCGTTGCGGCAGGGGACCAGCAGTGAAAAGCCCAAGGAATCTGATTGCATCTTGCCAGGTCGGATAATCGTAATCGCATTAAGCAACGCCATCGCAACAAGGAAGACGTTAATGAAGAGTGAAGCGCTGTAGAGAAATGACATGGTGCTTAAGCGCGATTGAGCCAGCGGGTAAAGAAGTATGGAGAGAGAATCGCACCGTAGATAAGGAAGGCAACAACTGCCAACCCTTGGCGACCAAAGAAGACAAATTGAGCAATAAAGCCACCGATAAGGCTCCATGCAAGATAGATATCAACGGCAAGAGTGCTTGGAGCTTCCTTGCGACGTTCGGTAGGTAGAACAAAGTGAAGAATTGCAATCAACGTTAAACCAGATAAGAGCCAACCAAATGGATTTGATAATGGAATCTCGGGTGCGTAAGGAAACGATGCACCGGTTACTTCCCAGGTCCAACGACCTGCAGCAACCATTTGTGGATCTAAGAAGAGATCCCACCCCATCAAGATGGCACCGCCGTAGAGAAAGACCCAACCTCCTGCAACGCGACGCGCGGCAATTAATGCCGGATATGCCATCATCGTCCAGGCGAAGAGAACGACAAGTGGAACATCAAAGATAAAGAACCCTAGCGTCTTGCTGTATTCATAAATTCCAAATGGCCAACCAGTATTGACGCCGATACTTTCAATGATCAATGCAAAGAGTGCGGTAATTCCTAAATAGGTGAGGGCAAATTTATTTCCAAAGCTCAATCGCGCATGCAACAGCATTGCCGCTGCCCCTGAGTAGACAGTCAGGAGAGTGAATATCTCCAGAGCGCGTCCATCCAGAAGTGGATAAGGAATCTGCAGCAAGATTGCTGCCGCTAGAACGATTACGAGGACGATCTGTGAACGTTGAGATTGCACGCGGCGACGATTGGCGCGTGGGGTGAAATCTCGGATCGACATGGGCTAAGTCTGCCCTACTAGAGTTGACCACGCACATGGCGTACTGCAAAGCGTGAAAATAGCTCTTCGGCGTACCAGTTGTACTGCGCTGTTGCCTCAATCGCCTTCTGATGAGCCTGACCCTTGTACGCAAAGTCGCGTAATGCTTTCCCGTTCTCCCAGAGTGAGAAAGTTCCCTGTAATCCAATAGGTGCTTCACCGATGCCGATCGCTGCAATCAAGCCAGGGGATTGGTGCAACTCTGCAGATACTGGCGGAACGGCAGACCAAAATCGAAAGTTCTGCAGCCATTTAATGCGTGCGCGAGTAATTGCCACAACCTTTACATCAGCTGCAGGAGTGTGGCTCCAATCGAAGGGATTAGATCCAGACCAGAGACCGTGAGCTGCGATTGGATCAAGTACTAGGCGCACTTCATTGGTTGACCGATTATTCCAACCCTTGATTACTGAATTGTTATCTATGGCATCCAGCTGAGCCTCATCGATGACAACGAGGGTTCCCCATCGAGAGAGGTCTGCATCGCTCGGTGTGAAGTGCTCACCAGTTCCAGTCCCTAGCATCTTGGCAAAGTGCACACCTCGAGATCTGCGTAGGCGTGCACGATCGCGCGCCATTGAGATAAAGGCAAAGGGGAGAGATTTCTTCTCAATCTTCCAAAAGTAAGCAACGACGACTTTATTCATTGGCCAACAATCATCGGCGTCGCATTTGTGCAGGTGAGTAATTCGGAGTAACTAGTAGGAAAAACAGCGTGAGGATGTCCGGCCGCGGCCCACACAACTTCATAATCATTGAGCGCTTCATCTATGAGGGTAAGTTCAGGTTGAGTGATCCAGCCCAATGGGCTGACTCCACCAATGGAGTAGCCAGAGATTTCCTTGACGAAATCAGCATCCACTCGAGCAAGTTTTTCAACACCAAGATTCTTGGCAACCAGTTCTGTATCCACGCGATGTCGACCGCTTGTAATGATGAGAAGCGCTCCACCTGAAGGGAGCTTGAAAATGAGAGAGGATGCAATCTGGCCCACTTCGACTCCGAGTGAATCGGCTGCCTCTTGCGCAGTACGCGCGCTCTCGCTGAGCGCATGGATTCGTCCGCTTACATTGAGGCGATCCATCGCATCCTGTGCACGTTTCACCGATGCTCGTTCGAGTATGTGCTCCACGTATAGATAGTACGACATCTACCTGATCATCTGCCGATTGCGCTGCAATGGTTTAGCGTTAGCGGCTATGAGCCCCCAGAGATTACGTGCAACCACTCCTGTCGCGATTGCACAACAAGCTCGCAAATCACTTCTTGCCATGTTCCTGCTTATGGGTATGGTTTCGATGGGATGGGTGCCACGCATTCCTGAAATTAAAGATGCGATTGGTTTAAGTAATGGCCAATTTGGCTTCATCTTGTTGGCAAGCACCTTTGGCTCGGTCACCGGTGCTCAATTAGGTGGACGCCTTACCCACACCTTCGGTTCACGCAAAGTAACTCAGGTAGCAATCTCAATTATGCCTTTAGGCCTTGCGGGCATGGGTCTGGCAGATTCAGCACCGCTTTTGGTGCTCTCACTCTTTGTTATGGGCTTTGGATATTCATTGATGGATATCTGTCTTAACTCACAAGGATTTATCGTTGAGAAGATTATTGAAAAGCGATGCATGTCAAGTCTTCACGCAATGTGGAGCCTTGGAGCATTCCTGACAACTGTCATCGGCGGATCTATTGCTCGCTTTGTGTCATATGAAGTAAATCTTGTAGGTATTGCACTCTTTGCTGCCATTTCATTTGTGCCGGCAGCCTTCTTCTTACTTCCTGGTGACCTTGATGATCACGATGGCGGGGAAGAAGAGACAAGTGCAAAGATTCCTCTCTTTGGAAAGAGCGTTCTTCCACTATGGGGACTTGGAATTGGATTACTCGGCTGCCTCATTGCAGAGGGCGCAGCAAGTGACTGGGCGGGAATCTTGCTGCGCGATGACATGGGTTATGGCAAGGGAGTAAATGCATCAGGCTTTGCCTGCTTTGCACTTGCGATGATTGTTAGCCGTTTGCTCGGTGATAAAACTCTCGATCGCTTAGGCCCTGCGATGACGGTAAAGCTCGGTGCCTATATCGGCGGAATTGCCTGGGGTGCAGCAATTCTTATCGCTGTACCGCTATCGGATTCACATCCGCTCATTGCATTAATCATCATCAATCTTGGATTTATTGTCGTGGGATTTGGTATTGGTCCGATGTTTCCTGCATTTATCTTGGCAGCAGGGGCTACTCCAGGTGTTGCACCCGCAGTTGCAATTGCTCGCGTAGGTGTTATCGGAATCGCCGGTTACTTCTTTGGACCTACGTTGACTGGTTTGATCTCAGAGGTCACAGGTTTGCCGACTGCGCTCTTCTTCCCAATTGTGATGCTCTTTCTTGCTGGATATCTCTCGCGGACAATCCACACAGATAAAGATCGAAATTAAACGAGGAAGAGCCGCTCAATCAAGCTAAATGTTGCAACCGAAAAGAGTAGGTATGCAAATAGTCTTCGCAAGAGAACATCTGAAATAGGAAGTTTGATTCGTGATGCAATCTGCGCAATAACAACTGCGCTAGCTCCCATTGCTAATGGAATTGGCCACGAGACTTCGCTCCAGAGTGCGTGATGGCCAAGTAAGGCAGTTGCTGAGTTAATGGCAATGACTAAGAGAGCAGTACCGGCTGCAATCGATTGCGACGTGCCAAAACCTAGAACAAGGACAGGAATAACGAGGAAGCCGCCACCAATTCCGAAGAGTCCAGTAATTGAACCGATGAGAAGTGATATCCCAATTAAGACCGGCCAGCTCATACGTTTATGAATAGTTGTCAGCGGCGAACCAAGCATGCTCAGCCCTGCGAAGATAATGACAACCGAGAATCCGATAGCGATAAAGTCTTCTGACAGGTTATCGACGATGCTAGAAAAACCAATGTTGGTAATAAGCCCAATAGACCAGATGACCAGAGCATCGCGGTAGTAAATCTGCTTACTTTTAATCTTGGCACTGGCTCCAGAGAGTGCAGCACAACCAACAACGGCTAGCGCTGCAGTCGAGGCAATTGATGGTTCAAATCCAAATCCGTAGATCAAGATTGGCACTGCCAACATTGCGCCGCCTGCTCCGACAAATCCAAGGACGCTACCGATAAATGTTCCTGCGATTAACGCGCCTAGGATCTCCATGCATTAATAGTCTCAGATGTGGGTGGGGAAAAGAAGAAAGCCCCCGGTTTCCCGAGGGCTTTCTTGCAAAGGGTTAGATTAGTTAAAGAATGAAACGCTTCCGATGTTAACGAGAAGATCGCTTCCTTCAACGACGCCACCAGCAACGAGTGCTAGGAGGATTAGTGCAGCACCTGCAAGTGAGAGGTCCTTATTGAAGGCAATCTGCTCGTTCATCTTTGCGGTGGCATCTGTCTCTTTCCAGAAGTTATGGAAGATGATTGCTGCAAGAACGAGTGTGATTGCGATAAGCAATGCGCCAAGATCAACATATGTTCCAATGAGGATCAAGATTCCGCCAACAAGGAAGAAGAGTCCACTAGCGATTACTCCGAGCTTTGCAGCTGGAAGCTTCTTGTACTGTGCGTAGCCGGTCATTGCATCAAGCTTTGCGAAGTGACCAATACCTGATGTGATGAAAAGGGCTGCGAAGAGCACCTGGCCGATGAATAGAACGACGTTCATATTTCTCCTTGATAGTTTCTAGTTTTCCTTATATGGGCGAGCCCGCCTTGGGGCGAGCACTCTTACCCCCTTAGGGTAGGGCATATAGTTGAAATTTCAACTATTTCTAGACTCTTGAGCGTGGTGTGTCGCCTACACAGGCTTGCTCTTGTCAGAGGTGTGGGCTAGTTTTCGAACATCTGTTCGAATTATCCACACCTTAAGAAAACTTAAGCAACGAGTAAGAAAGAGGCGATCACAATGTCACTGCCTGAAGTACGTCCAGCCCATGAAGTCCTAGCAGATGGCGTTGGAGGGTTGGCAACGCCGATCGAATTTACCTTTAAGGGTCGACGCTTTCGTATCCACTCTGTTCTCTCGCGCTGGTGCGAAGCAGGTGGATGGTGGAACCGAGTCAGCGATGGCAAGTATCGCCCTGACGATGGAGCGCGTGCTCTCTGGACTGTAGAGGCGGCACCGATTGGCGCACTGACAACATTTGAAATCGAACGCGATGAAGCCACAGGGCAGTGGCTTATTAGGTCGGTCTAGATAGAGCATGAGCTTTATTCACTTACGCGTTGCTAGTGCTTTCTCTATGAAGTACGGGACGACACAGCCACACGATCTTGTTGCGCGTGCTCGAGAACAGGGTGCACCTGCTCTTGCGTTGACAGATCGTGCAACCCTTTCGGGAGCGATTCGTTTTACTAAGGCATGTGTAGCCCATGGCATTGCACCGATTATCGGAATCAATCTTCCGATAGATCTGGGGCTAGATAGAAAGCCTTCAGATAAAAAAACGCCAGAGCAACGCGTGACTGTCTTAGCCCACGGTGATGGGGGATGGGCACACCTTGTACGTTTTCTTACCGGTCTCCATATGAATAAGGGCGATGGCGATACACGTATCACTATCGAACTTCTCGAAAAATTTAGCGCACATAGCACTCAACTCCATCTCTTACATGGACCGCAATCACCTATGAGTTATGCGCTCGCCGCTCATCGCCCAGAACATGCCCTTGATCTCTTTAATAAGACCCGTGAATTCTTTGGCGATCACGCCATCGAATGTGTCTCACATCTGATTGCAGGAAATGGCCCTGGCTCTACAGCGCATGCCGGACGATCACTTGCCTTTGCTCGCGACCACGATATTGATGCAGTGGTAAGCAACGCTGTACGTATGCGCGATGCTAGCGATGGGCCGATTGCAGATCTCTTAGATTGCGCACGCCAACTTGTTCCTTTAGATCAACGACATATCGAAAGACGTAATGCGCAGGCCTATTTAAAAAATAGTGAAGAGATGACACAGGTTGCAACAGAGATTGCACGTGCAGCAGGAGAGTCGACGCCGCGCGCCTTATTAAAGAGTACGCGTGAGTGGGCAGAGCGTGCCCTGCTCTCTCCATCGCGCGATATTGGACTTGGCGGAATACATCTACCTGAACCACATATTGTTGG
>JACCDN010251257.1_pt1 | contig 32631 bp, 21 predicted proteins | sample 7441691 | NCBI WGS metagenome assembly JACCDN01 (sample SAMN15323439, study PRJNA562643) | freshwater metagenome | isolation source: river surface water | place: USA:Blue River Watershed | collected 2017-08-16
GTTAAAGAACATCCCCTATTGCCAATCCGTTGAGGATTATGAACGGCTCCTGCCTTGGAACCTTCAAGCGGATGATCTCAAAGCTCCTTAACAACCGCAATATGTAGTTCCTGGATCGCTTACGTTTATGCTCATAAAATAGCACATCGATCGCGAGAATCAGGTTCATGTTCTCTCCTGGCTGCAGTTCCCAAAACTGGCACCCTTGAACCCCGCTGTGGGCTAGCCTGATATTGAACCAACATAGTTCTAGAGTGATCAGCGCGTTGATTAACGTGATCTGATGTTTGATCATTTAAATACAAAATGCTCTCAGCAGGATGCATATCGGTATTTTCTATACCATGATGACTTTCAGCTCTAAATTCCTGAGCGGTAGCACCACTTTCTATTAAGAGCTGTCGGTTATCTTCACTCAATTGTGCTCCAGATAGAAAAGCTCCTTGTGCAGTTAATATGCTTTCTCTAGAAACCATTCGCCAGAGCAGTTGTGTCTGCAACGAGTTTTGTTCAGATTCTTTTACTTGCCAATAAAGTACAGAACCATCCCTATGACCACTTACAAGATGTTCTGGCTCTCTTGCAGATAATGTCGGTTTCCAAACAAGGGCACAGGCCCAAGAGAATAATGCTAATACTTTAACTTCGGTACCCGCAGAGACTGACCAAAAACGAATAGTTCGATCATAGCTACTAGATGCTAAAAATTCTCCGTTAGAATTAAAAGCAAGACTAGTAATGTCACCATCATGACCCGGAAGAATTTTTAGAATTTGACCTGTAAAAACATTCCAAATTCTTATATCACAATCCATCTGGTTTTTATCTCTGTAATCTCCACCGCCCGAGGCTAAGAGTGTTCCATTAGGACTAAAAGCTAGACTGGTCACTTCTTGACGATGGCTCTGTAAAAAGGGTTGAGCCACTCTCAGAGTTGAGGGATTCCATAATTTTATAGCTTTGTCAGCACCGCCAGAGGCTAAAAGTGTTCCATTAGGGCTGAAAGCTAGACTAGTCATCCGGCCTTGATGAGCCTGCTCTATAACACGAGGAATGCCGCCACTTATATTCCAAAGCCTTATCGTTTCATCGTAGCCGCCAGAGGCTAAAAGGTTTCCATCAGGACTAAACGCCACACTACGAATCCAACCCTTACGTTCTTCTGTCTGATGCCGTTGTCGATGACTTCCTAATATTCGTTCAAAAGTGTTGGTTTCAACATTCCATAAGCGAACTGTTGTATCCTCACTGCCAGATGCTATCCACTGACCATTGCAACTAAACTTTACGCTACTTACGACGCCTTCATGTCCCCTCAACTCTGCTTTACAAAAACCTGTTTTTGCATCCCATAATCGCACGGTGTGATCAAGACTGCCTGATGCCAATAATTCAGGGTTATTAACACTAAAGGCTACGCTTGTAACGTAATCAGAATGACCACTAAGCTTTTGTTTATATCCTACATTCAATAAATCCCACACTCGTACGGGATCATTTGGGGCCACCGAAACTAATTGTTGACCATGCTTGACAAAAGCAAGATCTATAACCGGTCCAGTATGTGCCGTCAAAACTCGATGATTGGCTCCCGTTGAAAGATCCCACAACCGTACGCTACAGTCATGGGCCCCAGAAGCAAGCTGTTGATTATTTTCAGGATTAAAAATCACCTTTTTAACATCATAAGTGTGCCCTATCAATCTCTTTACACATTGCCTAGTTTCTAAATTCCATAGTCTTATACCAGTATCGTCCCCAGAAATTTTCGTAAAAAAATCATCGCCACTACCTGAAGCCAAGAATCTTCCATCAGAACTAAAAGCAATACTATTAATACTGCTCGTATGACCTCTTAAAGGATCACCATCTTGTGACAGAGTGTTAACATTCCATAGCCTTATGGTATTGTCTCCACTTCCAGGAATTTTTTTGATATGACTACCGTCTTCAGGGCTTCTACGAAAAAAATTATCCCCACTACATGAAACCAAAAGTTCTTTAGAAGGGCTAAAGGCAATACTGTTAACGCTGCTATTATGTCCTCTCAACACCCCCTTTACTACTAAACCTGTTTCTTGAACGTTCCACACATTGATAGTCCCATCACTATTTCCTGAAGCTAGAAGTTTTCCATCATGACTAAAGGCAACACAATACACGCTTCTATTATTGTCTCCCGTTGAAGAGGCATCTAATAAAACTCTCTCTTCAACACTCCACACATTGATAGTCCCATCACTATTTCCTGAAGCTAGAAGTTTCTCATCAGGGCTAAAAGCAATATTAGCAATATAATCATTCCCTTCTAAAATACCCCTCGCCTCTCTTGTAACCCCATCATAAAGATAAACACAATTATTTGCTGCTATCGCTAACCAATGGTTATTTTTTGAACAGGAGCAACCTTGAGAAAAGGAATTAAATCGCAAAGATGGTAACGCAAAAAATTGCGTCCCATTCATTATCGTTTCACTAAAATTCGCACCATTTAACCAAGCACCCTGAAGTATCACATTGCTAAAATCAGCTCCTCTACAATCCGTATTATCTAAGATGGCACCTCTTAAATCTGCACCAGGAATACGAATGCCTCTAAAATCTTTCCCAGAGAAAGAAATCTGAGCCCGGTTGAGAATACTGATTGCATTGGCCGCAGCTATGGCGACTTGAGCGCTATCTTTAGAGTATTGAATGATTGACCACAGTTGTTCCTGTAAATCAGGTTTCTCGATAACGGCATCAGCTAAAAAACCAATCATCGCAGGGGTTAATAGCTCCCGATTTATTAAATTAGTAAAAGATATAACGTTCTGATTTTGTTCTCGAACGATCCTCAACGTAACTAAATATTCTGACACCGATTTGTGAATAAATTTATAACTATTATTACCTTCCTTTTTTAGAGGGCAAGCACTTTGAAGCAAGCGAGAACGAGCTTTAGTGTCGAAATATTTTTTTATCCAAGGGTAGGGATCGGTAAGCGACACGGCATCAATACCCGCAAGGTGCATTTGATGAGCTAAACTTTCTGCATAGTCTCGGAGTACAGATAGGCGTTGATCGTTCCATTCATCTTGAGCCTCTGGGTCTAAATCAAGGTCTTCATCCAACAAAGAAAGCTTTTGTTGCTCTTCCCAACGGACTAAGTGTTTCTGGAACCATTGGTCCACAAAAGCTTCATAGAGTGCACGACGAGTAAGATGAAGATTTTGGGCTGGTTGGCGCTCAATAATATCGGGTAGTACTTCTGCTAAAATCCTGAGCAAGAAAGGTGTTTGACTTAATTCTTTAAGAATAGGCAGACGGTTGATTTCTATTTGGTAATGTTCTAAATCCCAACGGGGGTTTCGAACCACCACATACTTCTGTAAATACGCTTCGCGTTCTCGTTCAGAAAAGGGAGCCATATGCCTTTCCCATAAGCCTCCATTTCTGGGTTTAAAGAGTGTAGCATAACTTTTGGCTCTTAAATATTCGGGTCTACAGGTAATGATAACTTTGCTGTTTTTACCCCAAATTTCAAGATGATTACTGTCATAAAGATTGCCTAAATTTTTGACCTCATCATAAGCATCTAAAATAATGAGCAAACGCTTCTGTTTAAACAACCCCCAATGACATTCTGGAATACCATAGGATGCTAAACCTTCTTCTATTGCGTGCTCTCGAGGATTGTGCAGTGCAGGTAAACTAATCCACAGAGGTACAAATCCTTCTGGCCAGGCCTGGTGTACAAAGTATTGACCAAACATTGATTTGCCAGAACCTGAACCACCTAATAAAAGCAGAACATCTGCACTCTGTGTTTTTAAAAAATCTTGAATATGCGTTTCCATTGGCTGTGGACTGGGACAGTCTGCACTTAAATCTCCTCGGGCTGGAATATATAACTCTAAATCTCTAAAAGCCCTTTGGGCTTGCTCACTACGTTCTTCTGCTTCAGCTTGCCAGATTGCAAAATTCCATTCTAAAAAGCCTGAGGCTAATTTTTGGTAATCCGCGTCTCTTTGGAGCGCAGGGCAAACCGCTTGAATTAACCCCATAGGACTCACAGAAGCAAAGTTGTTAAAATACTGCTCAATCCCACGAAAATCTCGAATCAGATTTTGAGCTACATCTTTAGGAAAAGCACTGTTAACCTCTCCTTGATACAGCAAAGGAAGCAAAGCCTGTGCTGAATTTTTAACTTTATCTAAGGCTAATCCAAACTCAAACGCCACATTAGTAATATTACGAGTAGATACCTGGGCAATGGTATCTTCAAGTATTGAATTGACCAGTTGGCTCGTTTTAGCTCGCTTGTAACCGGGTTCTTGTACCCATTCAACGCCCTTACAATCTATACGCTGATTTAAACGCTTATCCTCCCCTAACCACTCGCCATTCTCCATAAAATAAATCCAATCCTCACCCTCAATCAATACCACTGCATTTCCTCGAGTAGGGAGAAGTGGGCGTGCCTCTAGCCTCGGAAGAATATAGAGTACATCCTGCTCGGCTCGTTCTTTAAAACGAGGGTTTCCAATCAACAAAATAAAATCTTTTTTCTCAATTCTTCGCATGCACTCCCGCATGTTCCCATTCATTTCTTCTAAATCTAAAAAAACATCTATGTCCAATTGTTTAAAATCTTTTTTAAGTTGTGTTAACCATCCTTGTAACTGCTGATTTGCAGTCTTATCGGACCCCCAAGCATAACTGATGAAACCACGGGGAGGGTGAATATTTTTTTGCTGCATCAAGATTTTGACTTGAGCTAGAAATGCTTCAAAAACTTGGCGTTCAAGGGCTGCGGTTTGCATGAGGAAACTCCTGTTAATCCTGCTTATTAATACTGTAAAAATATACTCTCATGCTCTCTTAAAAACAAATTGGGATTTGACTAAGGGGCTAATAGTCTCCAATGTGCCTGATCGCTGTGATTGTGGCCGACTGACATAACAAAAAATTTCCTCAAAAATAGTACCATCCGTTCTTAAAAATTTTCACAAAACTTTAAAAATACTATGTCCACAGCTAAAAAATAATTGATTAAAATTGAAGAACAGGGGTATAAATATACGCTGCTCATGTTTTAAAAAATCTGATCTCCCAAAACCTCTGAGCATCGTATTAGGCATCCTTTGCTTAGGCTAAATTAAGCTTTTATACTAGGGTGCCACTTTACTAGTAGTGTGTTCAGCACTTGCATTTTTCATATGCCTTTTACGAAAATAGGTGAATGCTCCAACAATAGCAGCAGCAACAATCGGTGATGCAACGCTAAGAACTATCTGACAAGGAAGACCACACTGACTTTCATTTGATTTTCCTGGTGACGAAGGCGTATGCGTCGGATTAGAAAAGTCAAAATCAATGGTAGCGAAGCTTGGGGGTGTTGTGACCACTCCATTGCTCACACTAATCTTGTAACCAGGTGCGTTTTCTCCTCCCGTATGAGTAAACTGAACCTGTCTTTCATTCACCTGTTGCTGCGTGAAACTAGCGATGGCTATACCCTGATTAGAAACCAACTCAAAGTATCCATTCTGTAGATCGCTGACTGTGAAAACCACTGTGCTAGGATCACTATCTAGACCACCGGTAGCACTCAAATCGCTACGGGTTACAATAACTGCCTGACCTGCACTCACCCTTAAGGCATTATTGATTAAAACAGGGTTAGCATTAAAATGCATAATGGCTTCTACAGGATCCGTAGTTGTTGCGCCATCACTCACACTCACTGCATAACCAGGCACATTTTGTGCGCCCGTGTGCGTAAAGAGAACCTGTCCATTACTAACTTTCTGTTGGCTAAAGCTGGTTGTGACTACACTGGGATTGGAGGCCAGTCTAAAACGCCCATTCTGTACATTGCTCACTGTAAAAGTCAGAAGAGCAGCGTCATTATCAAGATCTGTAGCTTGTAAATTATTACTATTTAATACAGTAGTCTGACCTTGATTGATCGTCAGTGTATTGTCAACCAAAATAGGGCTGGCATTAAAATGAATTGTGGCTGTGACCGGTTCGGTAGAAAGGATCCCATCACTCACTGCCACCTGATAACTGGGTGAATTCTGACCACCCGTGTGCACAAAACGTACCTGCCCATCTGCAATCTGTTCTTGCGTAAAATGAATGACAGAGATGCCGGCATTAGAAAGGAGTTCAAAATGCCCATTTTGTACAGAACTCATCATAAAAGTGAGCGTAGTATCAACGTCCACATCGCTGGCACTAAGCATTGCACTGTTTAGTACAAGGCTTTGGCCTTGATTGATACTGAAAATATTATTCTGAAGCACAGGAGGCATATAACGTCGGCCATAGACACCTAAGTTGCTTCCATCTTGAAAAACACTCTCCCAGGTCACTACAAAACCCCCACTTGCAAGACCAGACACCCGGGGATTACTTCGGTTATCAGCAATAGGCGAATAATTATTTGCTTGAAATGCAGGGTTAATCACCTCGCATCTTGGATTATAACACTGACCATAGATGCTCCATACATTACCATCCAAGCTATCACTCGCCCAAGTTACTACAAAGCCCCCATTTGCAAGAGCAGATATTCGAGCTTGAAACTGATTACCAACAGTATCGGTGTTTACCCTAAACTCATTTCCAATAGTCGAGCCTGTTGCATCATAGTGCTGAGCATAGATGTCCCAGGTTCCATCTTGGCCATCGCTCTGCCAAGTCACAACAAAAGTACCGTTTGTGAGAACAACCACCGAGGGAAACTGCTGCGAACCAGCAACATAAGTGTTTACTCTGAATTCATTACCTGGTATCCCATCTACATCATATTGACGTCCATAGATCCCATACCCACTTCCATCCTGATCATAGCTATGCCAAATCACTACAAAACCTCCGTTTGCAAAAGCAGCCACCGAAGGCATGCTTTGATCACTACTGGTATAGGTGTTAACTAAAAATTCAGTCCCAGGAATCCCTCCTACGCTATATCGACGGCCATAAGTACCCCAGCTACTTCCATCTTGTAGATAGCTCTGCCAAGTCACTATAAATCCCCCATTTGCTAAAGCAGCAACCGATGGAAAAGCCTGTGCATCGTTGATGTATGTGTTGACTTGAAATTCATTTCCGGGCACACCTACTGTATTATACTGGCGACCATAGACACCATAGTCGCTACCATCCTGACCATAGCCGCTCTGCCAGGTCACCACAAATCCACCATGCGCAAGTGCAGCAACAGAAGGATTCGTCTGATAATTATTCGTATAGGTGTTTATCCTAAATTCATCACCAATCGGAACACCGGTCACATCATATCGCTGACCATAGACCCCAAAACCATTCCCATCTTGACCATCACTCTGCCAGGTCACTACAAATCCACCGTCTGTCAGTGCGGACACTGAGGGATTATACTGTCCACTGTGCGTATAAGTGTTTACCTGAAACTCTTGGATAGCTTTCAATGAACTTTTAGATACAGCAACTTCAAGAAAAGCCTCTGGTGGAGCAGAATGCTTCATTTCTAGCAAGAGGTTTTCCTTTAAGCCGAAGGCTGTGTTTTGCGTTTCAATATTAAAAAACGCTTGTGAATCGGATAAGCGAAAGGCTAATTCATTGGCCTTAAGCAAAGAAGGCATAATAGCAGACCTGGGAGATGCAAGGGGTGTGGCTGTTGGTAATACAACACCGGCCATCACTGCCGAACTCTGGGCTGCAAGCCCTGCTGTGACTGCTTGCAAAGGGTGCGTGATAATGTAACTAATCACCCCAGAACCTGCCTGCCAAAAGCGATCTAAAAAAGATGATTTTTGGGCTGTATTGGAGATTCGGATAGTGCTATTGGCTACCTCGGGAATAACAGCCTCAGACGCTAAGACCACATCTGCTATCTGTTCAGCACGAAGCACTTGCCTTGATTGCTCTACTTCAAAGCGATCAACTGTCAACAGCAGCTGATTAATTGCTTTTGTCAGCGGATCAAATCCCACATTCGCCTGAAAATAACTTTTTAATGCCCGCAATCCATCATAATAATCCGACACAGGCATAACCTCGGCATAATAGACTATCGATTCTGAAAAATCTGATGCGCCGATCTTTCCTGCTTTCCATTGCCCCACTAAATGATCGGCATCGCCCATAAAACATTCTTTTGTAAAATCACGTTGTTCTATGAGGCTTTTTTCAAAGTCTGATCGGATCCCATTGAGCATCGCAATACAGCTTAAAGGGACAGCTGCCAACTCATTTTCTTCAAGGAGGATTACAATAAGATCCTGAATACCTTTTTCGTAATACCTGGGGGATAGGGTATGCCGACCTATCATACCCTGACATTCTAGCAACCGTTCTTTTAGGCTTGCTAAGGTTTGTTCTGTGCTATTTTTTTGAGTTGCATTCTCTGCGAGTTCTTCAATAACAGTCGTGTAATGTGCAGCCCAGAACGCTTTATCAAAGGCTGCCTCTCTCATCTGCTTTGGAGAGACCAGTTCCACATTCAAGTCCAGCGTTTCGAGAACTGTAGCGTAGATATTTCGAAAAATATTTGTGGGCAAAAAGCCAGACACTTTAGAAAACATCTTCAAAATCTCCCTATTATTTTACTGAAGCCTTTTGCCCTACATAAACCGATTCTTTAATTGAGAAGCGGCTCCGAAAAACCCATTTCCTTCACAGCGTTCAGACGCTTGCTCAAAATTTCGGAAGGTTCCGAGTTTTCTTTTACCAATGCTTCTTTCGAAAGATCCTGTTTTTTCTGCGCTTGATACATGCGATTGAAATCCATGGGTTGCAGATAAATAGCTGAAAGACCTCCCTGGGTTACCATCTGCGTGACAAGAACAGCCGCGTGGCTATAAAGTTGATTTATACAATAGCCATTCAAAATGTCTTTTTCTTGCTCTTCACTAAAACCTTCTAAAGCATAAAAACCCGCCGTTTCCAACTGAAGTCGCCAGACTAAATCTCCATTGTGTTTGGCTTCAATTTTTAATCCAAGCACCACATGATGAATATTATTATCCTGCGCATAGGCATTGGCGAACACCTGCATCTCTAGCGCGGGTTGAACAGCATTTTTCAACGAATCGACATTCACTGAAAATGATTCAAAAGAACTATTCTTCAAATAAATGCGATGAAGAATGAGCTTAGATTCACTGGGTTTTTCATGGTTTTTCTGAACGTCCATTTTTACTCCTTTTAAGTTTGCACTATTATCGCAATAAAATGCTACTCTATACAAGCGGCTTTGAAGATTCTACCTACCACCAAACTATATTGGAGAACTGTACCTAGCTGATCTACGCACAGCTCCCACATTGTCACTTTTTAAGATCGCCGCAACATCACTTTAAGCGCCTATTTTTCGGTTCAAATCACACTTCATTAATTCCCTGAGCATCAGCTGGAACATAAGCTGCCCATACTGGGAAATTCCAGCCAGCTTACATGAGACGGGAAAACCCCGGCTCCGTTTCATGTTTCTTTCCTCGCCCTTATAAATACAGCCACTCTATATGGCTTGAAGCAATCCAGTTCTTATCACTTTTGCAGACTTTTCTTCTGCTACCTGCTCTTCAGAAACAGCATGCCCGCTTCCAGCATTAAAACTATGAAGCATAACAGGCGGAGATTTTTTAAAATGACAATGGTTACTAAAAAATAGCACAGATTCTTTGTGCTTCTGTTTTCCCTCTGCATCTTCAGAAAAACTAAATTTGTTTTCATTAATCGGTGGTTTAGTCACTTCAACATGACTTGGAAGCGGCGCAATACTTACATTCACTAATTTATTGTCAAATTTCACCCCCAATTTATCCAACCCTAAAGGATCTGAAAAATGTTGTTCAATATCAGCGACCCCTTTTGGTAATTTATCTTTTATGAAAATTTGCTCGCGCAATTTTCTCATTTCACGAGCCTTTAACTGAGGTATATAATTTTTTAACATTAATCTAGCTTCATTACCGCATATTTTTGTTACCCGATTAGAACGTAGACTCAAAAGATGCAAATATTTAATCATTAACTCTGAAAACAAAGAGGCGCCTTGTGTGCTAGCTAGTAAACTTCTAAAATCATGGCCTTTAAAGGCATTAAAATTATAAAAGGCCGCACTCAATTTCTCTTTGCTAAGTGCTGTATATGAATCCTTACGATGAAACAGTCTTTGCTCATCAACCAGATCTGACAGTATAGACGCACTTAACAAGGCAGATAATTTTTCTTGTTCTACAACCTTGTCTGTCATCAATAAAGACAGCTTTTTACCAAAAGGCAAAAGCTTAAAAAATACAAATGTATCTATTTCATCCTTGCTAAACTCTGATCCATTCATATTGAAAGGTCTAGTAGCCAAATGTGCACGAGAACGGTCGAGTCCTCGTCGAACTGCAATCTGCCCATAGTCGAAAATGCCACGAAACCAACTGCCTCCCACACGAGAAGGTGCGTATTGATATTCCAAATTATAGGAATGTTGGGGTTCAAGGCGTGCTAATGATTGGCTCAACCTCAACACTTTACTCTTCATTTTTTCTTCAGTCGGTCGTGTGAAAATATACGTTTTAGCGACCTTAATTGATTCATATTGCTCAGGCAAACACTCATCTGCAGCATACAATTGTTTTTTCTTATCCTCTACAAAATCTTTTCGAGAGGTATGTGGCTTATAATCACTTATAGGAGCCAAAGGTAAGATAGCCTCAGAAAAATTAAATCCACGTTCATCTGCATTTAAAATATAGGTTGATACATTTGCCCGACGAGCTGCTTCAAATAACTCATGTTGTTCTAAGTATTGTGCAGCATAAAAAGGAGACTCAAAATATCGAGGATTGTCGTCTCTATAGAAGGGCGTATTCAAAAACACTACTACTTTTCCTTCCATACGCCTTCTGAAATTATACTGATCATAATTGTAACTAACTCCTTGATAAAGTGAAACATTCCATTTATCTAAAACCATCCCTAAAGAATTGGCCAAAGTTTGCCATCCCGAGATTTCCTCTGGAGACGTTTGACTATTCACCACTAACAAAATATCCGACGGTTCTGTCGTTGATTGATAACGTTCAGCCACTTGAATCTTTACTGATTCCTCTTGTATAACAGAAGCATCGACAGCAGGACTGTTTATTTTTTCTAATTGCAGTGACCAACGTAATGGGATATGTGAATAAGGCAGCAAATGGCTCATATCTGCAAATAAAACACCTCCCATTGTCACCTCAGATTGAGCGGGTAAGTGTGTAATGTGAAACTGTATCGGTGCCCCTAAGCTATACTGTGGACTATCCAGTTCATTACTTATAAAGGTCAACTCTTCTCCTCTCATCGAAAGGTTTTCATGACGAAATAAATCTAATTTAACTGTGAGCGCACGACCACTTTCACTCTCTAAACCCAAGGCTTTAGTAGAAATATTGCGCACTTTAATCGCAACTGGAGTCTTACTACCTTTTATAACCGTACGCCCCCCAAAACTAATAGATAACTCTACGGGATAGCGCACATCATAGGTCTCTTTTTTTCTATGAAAATCATTGAAATACCGAGCAATGCGTTCCGTATAAGCATACATAGAGATCGGAGCTTTCTGACAAAAAATCTCTCCAACAGTCGGTTTTGGAAAATGCCGAATGGAAAAAGGAATTGCTGTCTTTAACTGATACTTATCAGTGCTTTTAATCGATTGGTTAATCAGGCCATGTTGTTGAGTAGTACAAGCAACCATCTGGTTGCCATTTACACCAACAATAATACTTTGAAAAATCGGTGTTGGCATACCACCTTCATTCCAAACCTCTAGGTTATGAATGCTCAACGATTCACCAGGCTCAATAATTCCATCATCAGAAAATATAGGATCAAATTTAACCAGTTTCAATCGATAAATATCATTGTAAACTTGCGGTATGCCCGTGGTGTCATTAAAAACTGTAATTTCTACAAAAGAGGACTGACCATCCTGTCCATTTTGACCCCGATTACCGTTAGCGCCATTAGCCCCAGATGCACCATCGTGACCTCCAGGATTGGTGCGTGGATGACTATGGGTTTGTTGGTTTCCGTCTCTATCATAACTGTAGGTATATTCTGTCCATGAGTGACTGGCACCGCCTTTACCGCCTTTACCACCGATGCCACCAACACCAGAGTCTCCACCGTGACCGCCTTTTCCACCTTGAACATTCAGCGAATCAATAGCCCCGCATAAGTCCATATCACTTTCATACAAATAAACTTTAATAGGGGCTGCATTCCCACCATTCCCACCGTTTTCTCCGTTTCCACCATTTGCCCCATTCCCACCGTTTGTACCGGAAGTCCCAGCCCCTCTTTCAGTTGCATTAATTCCCTGCTGACCTTCAGCGCCATTACCTCCATTACCGCCTGTCCCACCATCGCCCCCATGGCTACCCGAAGCATCAAACATGATCGAAATTTTTGGATCAAGCAAAGGTAAAATCACCGGTTCCGTATTGGGGTTATCACTCGCCAAAACAAAGGCTGTATCACTAACACTTTGGATCGAAACGGTTATTGGTTGTGCATGTACCCCATGTTGTCCTGCAACGCCATTTCCTCCAAAAGTAGCTGAACCACCAGGAAACACTCCATTACTGCCATGCTTACCATTTTCCCCTTTTGTGCCTTTTGTACCAACCGTAGAATTTGTTGTTTTTTGGGACAAAGTTATCCACCGTTTATCCAATTGACCTTCTAAAAAGGTTCTTAGACGTTGAAAATACTGCGTATCGACCAAAAATTTAGTATCTGTTTTAAGTGAATCGTTAGATTTTAATACTCTTATATGTTGTTCAAAACGACTCACCGTATTCTTTAATTCTTCCTGCGTTACGGTTGAAAAACCATCTTGCTCTTTTTTTCGTTGTAATACATTTTGTTTTTCAGCCAAAGCCCTTTGTTGAACTTCCAGCAAATCCATTCTCTCTTGTGCTATACGACCTTGATCACCTATTTGCTTTTGCAACAAAACAAGTTCACTCTGATAGCTTACAAGAAATTCTTGGGTTTCCTTTTCAATCTCAATAAGCCTTCTTGATAAATCTACGTTTCTTTCGTCTCTGCCACCACTAAATGAAAGCCTAGAGATTTCATCAAATCTAAGCCCTTCCATCACAATCGTGCCACAAAATTTTATGTTATCGAAGTGGCTTTCGCTGAGTTCAGCGTAAGCTATTTTAAGATACATACCGCTCAGGTTTTTCCAGGAACAGTTCAGGATATACGAAAGACTTAAATTCGCATTATCTAAAACATCCGCTGTTGCGCTAACGCCCGAAAAGGTTGCCCCCACTAATCGAGCGTGATGAAATTTCCCTAATGTGCAATTTTTAAAATGACTACCACTAAAATCAACATTAGAAAAATTACCCACACTTAAATCAACGCCTTCTTTTTTGAGAAAATCGCCATCAATTTCTCCGCGATAAAGAGCAACTAGTGGCTTATCCGTGTTAAATTTTTCAACCATCTCAGGAGGAAGCTCAGTTAATTGTTCTGAAAATTGTTCGCAAAGTTTTTGTCTTAACCAGTGATTAAAAGAAAGATGATGCCCTGATTTTTTCTGTTGTTTTAGATAATCTACAATTTCACTCAGGGTTACATATCGATAAGAAAGAGACAAAGCTTCTAAAACTCTCAGGGAATCTAATGCTCTAGGTAAATGAATTTGATATGCGGCATAGCGGCTTTTCAGCAAGTCCTGAGGCATTTGAATATAACCGTACTTAGGAACCCATGCATGAATGGAATCGCTGCTCTCTGGAACAGCCAAACTATAGGGCGCTTTGGACTTAAAAACCTGCTTAAATCTTGACCTGGCAGATTGCGCTAGCTGCTTTGTACTTTCATCAAAGCTAACCAACTCTGGATGAACCCAAAAAGCCCCATCTTCAGTAAAAAAACCACAGCGTGCATAAAACCCTTCTGCCGTAAATGGGGTTAGATGCCCACTCGTTTTTTGAACAGCTGCATCCCATAAGCTTAGGTTTATTAAATCATTATTTAAAAAACCCTCATGTCCTCGACCAGAATCACCTTCTAATAATCCTTCAAGCAATGCCTCAGGTTTATCAAAGGGTTTATTGTTTTGGAGCATATATTGTAAAATGCGTATGGCTCCGATAGCCGCAGCCTTAGCAACCGCTGTGGTACCGCTTCCTGTATGCAAATTTCCTTCCGCAAAAACTCGTTCAATCACTGTGGCATATCGATAGGTTGCTCGTATGGCAGCTTCTTCTATTAAAAGCTTCATATGTTCGGGATCACGGCTCGATATACTCGTAGCCAATGTTGTTCTCTTAGCCCCGGTATGTTTGAGTGCTTCTTCACCTACTTTAAATGCTGTTTGAGCTAAGTCAACAATCTTAGACACTCTAAATCCAATGAGATCACCAAGCCCCAAGGTAACGCTCAAACCCTTAAAAATTTTATCAGCAAATTCTGGTCGAGCTTTTGCCCGACCGGAGGCAACCTCACGCAAAAAGTCCATTTCGTCTTGTAAAGATTTTTCTAAATTAAAATAATACGTCTTAAGCGCTACGCTATGCTCAAATAACTCTTTCATACAGTTCCCCTATGTAATTATGTTCATATCCATGAACAAGCACTAAATCGCACATCACCAAAAAACTTGACTCTCCTTATTTAATCATGCAAACACGATCTATCATGTACAGAATACTAATTGACCATTTCTTTCGATAAAATCTGTGCACGTTCCACAAGACTAAGCGAATCAACTTTCTGAGACTCTTTTTGTTTATCTTCATACATCTGTCTGAAATCCATAGACTGTAGGTATAGAGGCGCAAAACCGCCTTGTACAACCGCATTTGTAACAACGGTAGAAGCATAGTTATACAATTGATTCATACAAAATCCATTCATGACAGCAACCCGCTCTTCTTCATCAAAATTTTCTATCGTATAAAAGCCGGCCTGCTCCAATTGCAACCGCCATATCAAATTCCCTTGATGTTTGGCTTCTATTTTTAAGCCCAAAATCACCTGGTAAATACTATTATCTTGGGCATAATTGTTGGATAAAATTTGCATTTCCGCTATCGGATTAACTAAATTTTGAAACCCATCAAGCTTCAAAGCGTAGGATTCGAAACTGCTGCTCTTGACATAGATACGATGCAAAATCAATCGATTAGCATTTAGATTGGTATTTTCATGTTTTATTTCCATGCTCTTCTCCCTGAAATATTTGAGCTAAGTTTTGACCAAAATTTTTAAATGAGGACCCAACAATACAAATGTGCACTTGATTTGCATTATGACGTTTTTTGGAGGATTGCATTTTTCTTGGAACAAAGAAGATACAAGGCTATCATTTACAACATAGCTTTTTTCAGCATCACGTGCTTTCATCCTTGAACAGCTTTCCATTTTATCTATTTATCTATTTAAAATGTTGAAGCCTGATTATTTCAGAAAAATAAATAGATTGCAACCACACAGAAGTTTTTTCAGCGATTCCGCTATGTGCATAGTCAAATCAAAAAAAATCATCCGTCCAATCCATATTAGTTAGATAACAGGTCTTTTTTAGTCCCTTGCTACTCTGCTCCACATGCTGACAACACAACTCAAACCTTTATAGGCCAATCTGCTATTCGTGGTTATTTCCATAGAAATACGCACAAGTTGTCCATTCGATATATAAAGCGCGCCCCAAACTCGGCAACGTGGCTACTCTATGCGGCCACAGGAATCGCTACAAGGTCACGCAATTCATTTTTAGCATCAGCATCCTTCGCTTGCAAGGGTTTTATTTCATATAGAACGCCTTGTTGTACACAACTTCTTAATCGTCCTGCCAATCGCCTAGCAGCGCCAACGATGGCTCTTTTTCCTCCCCGTATTTTAGATAAACATTGATAAACCTCTTTTAGCTTAAAATCTTTTTGGATCGCTATCCAAGCTGCTTCAACGAATAAATGTCGAAGCATTGCGCGGCCTTGACGACTGATGTGGCCTGCCGAACAGCATCGCCGGAATAATCCCCAAGGGGCTTTCCAAATTCATTAACCGTGCATAATACTCATGAGGCTTGCGACAATCCCGAATCAAGGTATTGCTTAGAGACCCGTTGAGTGATAAGGGAAAAGCACTACTAAAATCCCCGCTATAAAGCAAAGATAACAAAGCATCTGCATTTCGTTGCCCTTTCTCTAAAGCTAGGCCTAACTCAAAAGCTATATTGCTGGGTGCTTGGCCTGCTACTGTTAGGGTACGTTCCTTAAAACGGGGCGTGCCAATCAGCAAAATATGATCACTTTGCATCACATTTTGTCGCATGCGCTCTGTCATGTTACCCGTCATATCCTTTAAATCTAAAAAGGTCTCAATCCCCAAACGGTCTAAATGATTTTTCAAACAACTTAGCCAAGCTTGTAAGGCTTGATTAGCGGCTAACCCTTGGGACGTTCGGATGTCTTCCCAGGCATAGCTAATAAATGCCTTAGGCCGCTTTTTATCGCGATGATGATTGTCCAAATGTTCACGCAGCTCTTGAATAAACGCTTCAAAAGCAGGCTCTACAAACACCGAGCCAGAAGGCAGCTCTGCGGGATAGTGTTCCCGTGGTTCATCACTCGGAGAACCTTCTGTGATAGTCATTGAGGCTAGTTGTGTGGCAAGCGCGGAAAGCAAGGCTTGATAGTCGGTTTCTGCTTCGGCTAGTAAACTACGGATTACCCGAGACTGCGGTTTAGCAATTTGCAATTGCTTTAATTGCTCAATGGCTGTCTCATAATGCCGCTTGGCGTCAGTAAAAGATTGCGCCTCTTGCTCAGCACGTGCCTATTCTAGCAATTGCTCACTTAACTCTAAAGGTGACAGTGTTGTATCAGATTGTACAGCGTGCATAAAATATCCCTATATTTTTTAAAATAAACATCTGGCTTCATCAGTGGCTAGATAAAAACAACAAACAAAACATTAAATTATGTAAGCACAACGCCAGTCTATACTCGGACTTTAAGGCAATCAACCTTGTCTAAATGAGCGAGCATTATTCCTCTGTGCATCACACTGTCGATTAAAACAAAAGGGCTCTGAAGCCACCCTGTTTTGTACAACTGAGCACAACCGAGCCACGCATTTTCTCCGCGAGGCCATTTTTAATGCGAGGCAAAAAATTTGTAACCCATTGATTTTTCCGATAAAAACCGTCTCTCAAAAGATTAGGAGTGCCTGAGGGATTAGCATCCGCTTTTTTCTCTAGGCTTTCAATCTTTTTAGCATACAAAACCCCTTTTTTTCAAGAAAGAGCCGCATGCATACTTTCTTGAAAATGCACAAATACAACCTTCGAAACATCAAAATATTCCGGTTCAAATGCTCCTAGTGATTGCAGTGTTTCTGTATAAAATGTATGCCTTGGATTAAAGAGGATTTGAAGATAGCGTTCATAGCCAACAATACCACCTATATTTTCAGGGGGACAGGCTCGTTCACCTCCAAGGCACACAGGGTAATCCACACCCACCTGCTTCGGAAAGCTTCCTTCAAACTCAATAAAATGCTCCCAGTTATCAGCAAAATCATATAAATACAGCATGACTTCATTGATGCTATATTTTAAATAATCCTGCACTTTAAACTGCCAGCCCGGTAGAATATCCTCATCTTCTTGGGTAGATGAACTGCCGATAAAGGCTTCTCGCCGGGTGCTAACCTCTTTGACCGTAAAAAAATAACCATGATTTTCTTGCCAGCCCATCGCGTCCTGAATAGCCGCATGTAGATCCCAAAAGGTAGAGGATTCTGCAATCTGGATCCGACGCCAAATCAATGGTTCGAGACCCTTCAGACTGACCTTGAATTGCAAAATATTTTCCTTTCTCATGATTCCTCCTTGTGCGATAAAATCTTAAAACATCCAATGCATACCCCTCATACAAGAGGTGCTAAGCTTATCGTTTAAGCTTCCGGAAATTACTCAAAATATCCGTAGGCGATTCGGATGCCTGATTGATTATCAGGCGCTGCTATTCTACCTTAACCTCCATTTTAAGCTAAAAATGAACTATTATTTAAACTTCCCTGATCAAAAATACCTTCTATTACATAAAACAACAGATGATAAGAAACACGCCATTTTGCACCTGTTGATAATTCAATCGAAGCGGTTTTTTGATTTAATTTAATGACAACTCCATATAGCGTGACCCCGGCTCTATTCACAAAACCAACGTGTTCTCCTACCTTTAAAGTTAAGCTATTGACCTTGCCAGAAGTGGAAAAATTTGAAGGATTGAATTCCTTTTGAAGTTTGAGCATGTAATAGTGGATCTTCCATTTTTTGCCGTCCTGGCGATTCTGTACACCCACATAAGTTCGTCCCAAATCAAGAATAGTCGCTTCAATTTCTTGATTGGTTCTATCATCAAAATAGCTAACCATTTGGTTGGATCTTAACTGTACGCGGATTTCATGAATGCGCTTTGGATCATCTAACATCTTCCTCAGCATGATTTGCAGGCGGTATAATTCAAACAAAGATCCTTGTTCTATCAGAGCTATTATTTTCGAATAATCCATAAGGTTTCTATCCTTCATTGATTGTTAATCATTTTGGAGTGTAGATCTGCTAACAAGTTCTCCTGGGCATACAGTTTACTTCACTACTCCTGATCTTCTGATTTTAATCAACACTTCATTCTACAATAAAATAATCCTGAATAGCCTTCACACACAGTGCAGATATTTGATCCCGATTAAACGCTCTGACATCGCCAGCTATATTGAGAGAAAAATTACCCGCTTGATCTTCTCTTGCTACAACAATAGGTTTCTCATCCTTTTTGAAAAGAACCTTATTTTTTTCAAAAGATCCCTTGATGCCCATGATGGGTGCTTCCAGTCGAACACACTGAATTAAGCGTCTTAAAATGGTGGATGCCCTGAGTCCAGATTGCGTTTTCTTTTTTTCTTCTAATAGCAGATCTACTTCTGCCTCAATCTTCATATGAAAATCCGGCTTTTTCAAAAGACTCGATAGTCTATAGGCGAGTCGTATAGGGATCTCGAGTTTGCTCTCAAAAAGAACTGCTAACCAGGGCTTTTCAAAAAGCTCCGTTGCTTTAATCATCTTACAGATAGTCGATTGAGACAAACCTACCGCCTTCGCCAAATCCGTTTGATTCTTAAAAGCACCTGATTTTAGTTGCATCGCAAAAGAATAAGCCCGCTCAAAATCACTGATGTCTTGGGAGTCCGCATTCTCTGCGTGCATTAACAGCATGCAGCTTCGATCATCGGCTTCGATCACGCGTACCAAAAGCTTTTGTCCAGGAATTTGCAAACAAGAAAACCACCGACGAACGCCGGCAATAATCTCAAAATATTTGCCTGAACCCGACTCAAGTGCCCTTACAATCACAGGCTCAATTTGACCATTCTTTTGAATAGAGCTGATCAAATCGACGCAGCGTTCCCGTGTAAGCCAACCTTGATCACGATTGTGATAAGACCAGGGACGACAACGCTCTGGCTCTATTTCTATCATCACAGGAGGCTTCTGATCGCCTGCAACGCTAGGCTTTAGGCTTCTTAACTGGGTTGTAGGACTTGACTGTAGCATCTTTGGACTCCTTTTTACTCTACATCAGATTTCTCAGGGTTTCATTCCAAAAAAATACTACCTTCAAGACAAGATCTGAGGTGGTCTAATACATAAGCTCGATAGCATTTGAAGGCATTCTTTGTGAATAAGTACGCCTTTTTCAGAAGCACCCACCCAAGCAGGTGTTCAGCTTCGACCTTTTGAGCGGGGTAGAGGGAGCGTGCAGAGGCATTTAAGGGTTGTCCAGAAACGAGGCTTAATATCCCATAGGGATCTTCATATACATGTAAAGGTTGCATGGTCTCAACTCCATCCCTGTTGATTAACACCGCGGAACCCAAATACTGGGTTCCACAATGCAGTACCGACATCCATGCCGACCTTGCTTCCATGCCTAGATCAATTCCAACCTTACAATTCTTATGATGCCTTTCCGTCTTTTAACAAAAAGGTTTAATGAAAGGGATCCTAACAAAAAAAAATGAAAGATACACTTAAAATATTATGACTTTAGGAAATTATTCCGGATGGAAATAATGGAATACTGAAAACCAGCTTGCATTGAGCTTTGATAGCTATTCATAAAAAGAAGTTGAACAACTATAACTCTGGGATCCTTAGCTTCTTTAAACGTTCCAAAGGATCTAAAAATTTAATTTTTTTAGGATTGAAATTTTCTGCCTCAAAAGGACCTTTCCAGCCAAAAATCTCTGAATACTCTGGATGATTCAGATTAGAAAGCACATCCATATAATGCTTATAGCCAAAAACGCCACCGACATTTTCAGGTGGACAAGCCCTTCGACCTTCAAGACATAGTGGATATTTTTTCTTATCCTTGGGATAGCTTCCCTCAAATTCAAGAAGGTGTTCCCAATTATCAGCATCATCGTACAGATAGGAAATACTATGATTGGCTCTTAAACCTAGATAATCGCTTAGTTTAAGCTCCCAACCCGGTAGTACTTCATGCTCATCGAAGTCTTCATCAGGAATGCCGATATAAGCATTACGCCCTGTTCGCGGATCTTTGAGCAGGAATTGGTGCACATGACAATCCTCCCAGCCCATTGCCTCTTGAATCGCCACGTGCAAAGCCCAGAAGGTGCTATCCTCTGCAATCTGGATCCGACGCCAAATAGAGGGGATGATGTCTCTTAAGCTTATTTTAAACTGAAAAATATTTGCCATCGATGATTCTCCTCCAAGCACAAGATACCGTATCATACCAAACACCCTCATTCATAAAACCAAACGCTGATGATTGCAAGTTTTTTTTCATCATGATGCAGTTCAACTGCCATCCCCCTATAACCCGGAATCATGCTTATGATGACGCTATTGATTGGCAGATTTCGGTCTAGAACAATCAAACATAATCGAATAGCCTTCTAAACAGGCTTCTTTTGACATGGACTTTTGGTGGGGGAGATTCCATGATTGGCTCAAGAACATTCTGCGTTTCCACTAAAACGGCTTTGTTTTTAGTCAAATAATAACTGTTTTTATGAAACTGAAAATGCACAGCCTGTCCAACCGGTACGATGCTCAATTCAGCGGGAGGCTCAGACGCTTGTACACCCTGCCATGTCTGAAAGTCCTTACTGAGGGGCTCAAAAACAGGCTGTTGATTGCGTAGATCTCTGATAAAACGAGAGCCTGCCTCTACCGCTGCCTTATCATCATCAGCCCACACAACCAACCGTGGATATTGGTATTCAACGATGGGACTCACAAGAAATATTTTAATATCCACGGTTTCACCTCATGACAACAAAAATCTAGGGCCTGCTTGAAGGCCGATCATAAAAAAGCCTATTCTGCTTATAGATGGTCTTTTAATCAAGCAGAACCGATGCCCATCCTATCATTCAACAATAGAAGCTTACAATCGATCTTAAAAGCCAAAGCTGAGCCATCATCTCCCTTTTTCACTATTGCACAAGGATGCCTGCATTCAAACAGGCTGCAGCCGGCATCGAAGATTACCCAGCCTTTTGCTCGATTTGAGCGTCTTCACCGCTATCCCTAAAGCCTTCACTTGACCGATAATCACCACCAGGGATTGTCCTCGGGTAATGGCTGTATAAAGCAAATTTCTTTCTAACAAACGATAATGTTGCATCGCTAGCGGAATCACAATGGCAGGATATTCTGAACCTTGGGATTTATGAATACTCGTGGCATAGGCCAGGGCCAGCTCATCTAAATCATTAAAATCGTACTGCACCAAGCGGCCTTCAAAAAGCACCGAGATAACACCTTCTTCCAGATCCACTTCCGTGATAAAACCAATATCCCCATTAAAAACTTCTTTTTGATAATCATTCACTGTCTGAATCACTTTATCACCCTTCGCATACACGGTCCCAAAGCGTGTCACCGATTCTGGCGGATGAGGGTTAAAGTGCGTTTGCAAAGCCATGTTTAAGGCTCTAGCACCTAAGCCACCACGGTTCATAGGCGTTAAAACCTGTACATCTCGAACCGGATCTAAACCAAATCGTCCTGGGATCCGAGTACCTACCACTTCCAATAGTTTTTGATAGATTTCCTCAGGCTCGGCTGCCTTGATAAAATAAAAATCCCGCAGCTCAGAACCTCGGTTGTCCAATACAGGCATTTGACCCCGATTCACCCGATGGGCATTCACAATAATCTGGGATTGCTGAGCTTGCCTAAAGATTTCCGTTAGGCGAACCGTAGCGATACACCCGGATTCCATTAAATCGGCTAAAACAGAACCAGGGCCAACTGAAGGTAACTGATCCACATCCCCGACCCAAATCACCCGGGTCGCATCCGGCACCGCTTTTAAAAAGGCATGCATCATTAAGACATCGACCATGGACACTTCATCCAACACAATGAGGTCCGCTTCTAAGGGATTTTGTTCTCCGCGCTTAAACTGCCGAAGCGTTGGATCAAATTCCAATAAACGGTGAAGTGTTTTAGCCTCCAGGCCGGTCGATTCACTGAGGCGCTTAGCCGCTCTACCCGTGGGCGCGGCTAATAAAATGCGAGGACTTGCTTCCTTGAGAACGGCTAAGAGGCTTTTGACTAAGGTAGTCTTACCTACCCCAGGGCCTCCAGTAATAATGCAAAGCTTATGCGCCAGCACTACCTTCATAGCCTCCCTTTGGCTAGCTGAAAGCTCAAGACCCGTGTGTTGCTCAGCCGATTGAAGGGCTGCTTCCAAGTGAAGGCTCGCGACTAAAGATGAGGATTGCAGTCGTTTGATATGCCAAGCAATGCCTTTTTCTGCACGATAAAATACTTTCAGAAAAATGGCTTCAACACCCTCAATCGATTCTAATACAATCCGATCAGCCGCTTGTTCTGCCAGGAGGGCATCCAATAATAAAGGTTCAGGCACCCCTAGGAGTTCTGCCCCTGTCTTAAACAGTAGCTCTTTGGGCATCGCACAGTGCCCTTCTGAACTATGTTCTTGTAAGACATGCAAGAGGCCTGCTTGGAGACGAAAAAGAGAGTCTTGTGCAACCCCTAAACGCTGGGCTAATTCATCCGCGGTCTTAAAGCCAATGCCCCGAATATCCAAGGCCAAACGATAAGGATTAGCCTGAACGATTTCAATCGCCTGGCTGCCATAGGTCTTAAAAATACGAACGGCCCGACTGGTCCCCACCCCATGGGATTGTAAAAAGACCATGATGGCCCTTATCACTTTTTGTTCGGCCCAGGTTTCTAAAATACCTTGCTGACGACGGGCACCTAGACCTGGCACTTCGGCTAGACGATGCGGCGCTTGCTCGATGACTTCAAAGGTATGCTCGCCAAAGGCTTTGACCAAGCGTTTGGCAAAACCCGGACCAATGCCTCGAATGAGTCCAGAACCCAGGTATTTTTCAATGCCTTCTAAGCTTGAGGGTCTGACCACATGTAAATGCTCGGCCTTAAATTGCAGACCATACTCTACATCATTGATCCAAGCACCCTGGCAATCGATCCATTCACCCGCCGTCACACAGGCAGAAAAACCAAGGACGGTAACCAAGTCTTCCTTGGATTTGATTTTAATTTTGAGGATGCAAAATCCATTCTCAGGATTATGAAAGGTGATACGTTCTATCGAACCACTTAAGGCTTCTTGTGCTGCTGTTTGCTGCATGGATACTACTAAGAGCCCCTGCTACAGAACCGGGCCTATACTCATGACATAGGCCCGGTTCTGCCTTATCCTTAAACTTTGGCTTTAAGGTCTTTTAACATTTTGATCTTTTTGATCGTAGCCTTGACAGGCGCTTTAGACTTTGAAGCTGCCTTCATGGTCTTTTTAGCTTGGGCCTTTTTAGGCGCACTTTTATCCATCTTCAAAGCTTTAAGCGTTTTTTCCAAAGCACTTAACTGCTTCTGGGAAGGCTTCAGCGCTTTTTCGATCATGACCCCGATCAATTGCTTCATGTCTTTAGAAAGCGTTTGAACAGCTTTAGGGGCTGTCACTTTTTTTGTTTTTTTCATGTTCAAAATCTCCCGCGAATAAATAAGGCCCAAGCTTAACATCTTCATTTGACTTTGGATAGTCATGGAGGGTTGAAGCTGCAAAAGCTTTACTCAACAGAGTTCCCCTTCTATTAACACAGCTTATTTGACGAAACCTTTTCTATCCCTGTGTTTTTCTTTTGGACAAAACCAAAGGTTTTATCCAAACAAGCCCTACTCGAAAAAATGGATCTTTTATGAATAGCCTGTGATCAAGACGCTAAAAAAACCCTCGATAATCGCTTCAACTATCTTCAAAGCCCTCTTCGCTTCGAACATCGGCTATTATTTTGGATCCAGGAAAAAACAAGGATAACTGTTGGTTCTATGGCCTCTATGACTGTCTGCGTGTACGCTAGGATCCCTGCCTTGGCCTAAAGAGCTTCCTTCATCGCCCCTGGTGCATGTCTAGTCACCTAGCCCTACATCAGATGCCTCAAAAAAACGCTTTAATCCTGCTTTATTTCTGGCTTAATACAAGCTATCGCTGATCGAAGTCTCTGTGCAACCTGAGCGCTGCAAGTAGAGCCTTATCTTGATTTCAAAGAAATTCCTCAGCTGTACGTGGTTTCCTAGCAAGATTTATCCTTCAATCTTGCTAGAAATATTTGGGAGGATATTTTCCACACGAATCCCTTCATCGACCCAGCTTGGATGCTAAAATAAACAGCCGACTTTTTGAAGGCTATAAAACCCTAGGTCTTGTACGCTAAAACCCTAGGCTTTGTACGCTTTTGGGACTTCTGGTACAAGTACCCGGCGTACAATCAAGCAAAACAGGGCCTATGCCAAGCGAGCACCTCTATTTTTAAAATGCTTTTGGGAATAGCAGGCGTGGAAAACGTACATCATAATAGGCTTTGCACCATAGAAACGTTCTATTATTCCAGGGACAATGGAGGCTCTAGGTGCTATCTGAGGACCTACACATTAATAGGAAGGATCTTCGAAAATGGAGCTCTACAACAAAGCACTAAGGACTCTATGCAGTCATGACAGACAGCCTTATCATTACCATGCCTTACTCAAGCAAGAAGCATTAATGCGCCTTTGCGCCAAACAAGCTCAAAATCGCCTGCCTCTGAACTTAAATGGGACACGATCAGAACCCTACTGAAGCCATCAGACGATGTCCTATGAATACACCGCACGCTGACAGCAATGTGATTTAACCCAAAAGGGGATCTGCCACACCCAAGCAAGAAGCATTCTGCAGAGTGAATAACTCAGCCACCGAAAAATTCTGGTCTCCTTGCCCTATGCCCAGCCGTCTTCCTTGCTCCGCTTGGATCTTTGCATACACTTCCTCGCGATGCACAGAAACCTCTTTGGGCGCATGAACGCCAATGCGCACCTGGTTCCCTTTGACGTCTAGCACAGTCATCCTAACATCATCCCCGATCACCAGACTTTCGCCGATCCGCCGCGTCAAAATCAACATAGTCATCCCCCTTTATGGATCCATTGTACTTTTTTATTAGAAATCTGCCTTCTGATTCGGGGCAAAATAGCATTATTCACAAGGAATAGAACAAACTGCTTTTTTTACAGATAGCAGCGTTGTATAAACGCTCCTTATGAATGCCAAAGTGCTTCATCAAAGCGATCAGCATTTTATCAAGCTAAAGCGGAATAATCCCAGCTACCACGAGCCTCTGGACCAGAGTATAGAAATCAAACAGCGTCCGTCAATCGCTTTTCTTCTCAGGCAATCAGATACATGATCATAGTCTTTCTACAGTGTATGATTCTCCTACTAGGGTTTAAGTAGCACTGAAAGTCTTTTCCTTGCTAAACGAATGAACTTGAGGAGCACAAAGATTGATCAGGCTGTTCCAGGAAATCACCCCTCCGGAGAGACACCCACTGGCGGATCCCATGGGTGTACTCCAAAACCTTATTCCAAGGCTCAAATAGCCTCTTTCAATTTTTTAAGCGCAGTGATCTTTACCATCCGACGAGCAGGTTTAGCAGCAAAAATCATTTCTTCCCCATTAAAGGGATTGATGCCCTTACGCGCTTTGGTCGCCGGTTTATCCCTTATTTTCATCATCAAAAAGCCTTGCCACTTAAATTGCTGGGGCCCTTTTTTAACAAGATGGGCTACCATAATTTCCTTAAGCCCTTCCAAAACACTGAGCACGTCTTTTTTAGCAACTTGGCTACGCTCTACCAGCGTCTTCATCAAAAGACTGTTGTTAAAAGCTTCTTTGACCACCAAGGGTCCTTTTTTAGGCATCTTCCCAGTAGCCACTTTTAGGGTCTTCTGAGGGGCCTTCATAACCTTTTTTTTAGCAGAACTTGCTTTGTTTTTCGTCTTTTTAGCTTGAATTTTCGCCATTACTCTGCTCCATGGATTAAAAATAGAAGCTGAGTCTAACAAAATCCTTAACCACGGGCAAGCGCCTTTGGCTCTATTTTAAAGCATTTTTAGAGAATGGTTCTTAGTTTTAAGCTCTTTAACAGCATGCTCCCTATAATGAACATTGGCTTCCTATTTTGTTACAATACCATCAATACCTCAAACCATAAGGATCTAAACAATGCGTCATTTGTCTGTCAAAATACCTGAGGCTCTCTACCAAAAACTGGAACAAAAAGCCAAAGAACTGGGCCAAGTGAAGATGAGTGATACACTGCGCCTTTTGCTTCAAGATGTCTTGGATAGCCCTGATGCTGCAAAAATAGAACAAAAACGCTACCAGCAATTATTGCACTATCAAGTGACGACTTATCACATGGTGCAAGCCCAGCTGATTCAAACCTTTGAACAGGGGGTCGCATTAAATGACAAAGCACACAAGGAAGCAGAAGAGGTTCTTAGTACGCTTTTGAAGAAATTGTAATCCTGTATCCGCATTGGCTACTGGATCCTTACAGTGCTTGAGGGACCCTGATCCAACAGGTCCTTCCCCCTAAAGCAGCCATAGCCGGTATTGCTGTCCTGCCTCAAGCAGCCCATCAGCAAGCATTTCCCAGCATGCAGGGCTTTGCGCATTTCATTAACGATCCCGTTCCAAGTCCTTGGGTGCTACTTCTTTTTGGATCTGAACCTCCCTCTGAATGGCCTCTATTTTAGGCTGCCTCATAGTCTCCAGCGCCTTTGGCAAATCCATCTTTGCCTGATTCAAGGACTCCAGGCTCTTCATCTCGACTTTTTGCTCTAAAATTTTCTGGACTTCAGAGACACCCTGGTGTTTTAGCACATCATTAAAATCAACTTTTTCAAAGCCTTCCAAGGGCTTTGGCATTGCAATAAAAACCCTAAGACCCTGCTTTAAATAATGTTCAGCCGCCTTCAATACCGATTGATAACTCTGAGCCTGGGGTCCATCCTGATCGGCACAAATTACTATCCTTTCAACACCTGCCTGAGAGGCAATACTTTTTAAGCGCTCTGCAGACGTGGTGGCTACCACGTGTTGATGTGGGAGGGCCTGTGCCACCGAAAGCGCCGTTTCAAGGCCTTCAGCCAACCATAGTGTCCTTGGATTAAGGCCTTCTTGGACCACAATCCCTGCTTTACCCATCGAACCTAAACTCAATCGGGGATTGGCCTTTTGCATCTTGCCTTGCCTATCCTTATAACGCCCCTCATATTTGGAGCCATCGGGATTTAAAAAAATCCGGCTGATGGCTTTGAGTTGATGATCTTCATCCCAAACGGGTGCCAGCAGAGCTGGACGATTTTCTCGGGTCTCAAAATGCCAGGTGGCTTTGATAAACCTAAGATCTTCGGGCAAATCACCCTGAATGCCTCGGGCTTTTCGTAAATAGGTTTCGGCCACAGTCCCTTGAATGGGGACTCCTTGCTGGTATAAAGCTTGGGCTTTTTGACGGGTATCCGTTTTGGGCGCATCTACAGTCTGCCCTTCTTTTTTAAGCGTAGGATTTTTTTCAGGTGGCAAAAAAGCTTTTGATCGATCCACGCCTAGATCCTGAGCTAAGGTTTTAAGGGCGCTTTTCCATTCCACTTGATAGGCATGGGCGTACAGCGAAATCAGATCCTTTCCGCCTTGACCTGCGGCCCAGTGTCTCCAACGTCCCGCGTGTTCTCCTGTGATCGTCACGCTGAGTCCCCCTTTCCAGCGCGCATCCGAGCCCATGGTTTTCTTAGGCTCTCCCAACCATTGAGTCGCATAATCCAAGGCATTCGATGCCAAACGTGCAACCAGAGCTTCTTTTTCAATGAAAGCTTTTTCGATTCGTTGGGAGGGCGATTTTTTAGAGAGAGGTTTTTGCACTTCAGAGTGCATAGCTGTCTGTACTTGGGGCGCATACTGCCATTGAATAGCGCTCACTAAGCGTTGCACCGCTTGATTACGCTCAGCCCAGCTTGGATCGAGTTTACTTAAAGCCGAAGCTTTGGGATTGGCATTGGCTTCCAGCAGCGCCTTAAAATCCTCCAGATGGGGCGCAATCACATGCACCCAGTCTCCCCGAGAAATTTGCACTAGAAAAGCCTTGAGCGAGGTGCTTTTAGGCCAATCATGCCTAGAGCGTTTGCTAAAAAGCGGAAAAGACGCCCAGCTTTGTTCTGGATTAAAGGCTACTTCACTTTGACGTCCTTGGTCATCCCTCACCATCATCTTCTGCTCATGGATGGCAAGAATACGCACCACATTGGATAAAGGCCTTGCAGGAACAGTCCCTGAAGAGCTGCCTGAACGCACCCCTTCAAGGGTTTTAGGTAGCACAATCCAATGCCCTTTTCGTAGATGCGCACCCAAACAGGGAGTAGGCTTCAGACCCTCCCCATAAGCAATCACAAAAGGCACATCCCGACCTTGGGATTGATAAACGGTTAAGGCATACCCATAATCCCAATGTCGGCAGGAAGGCTCTGACAAGGCCAGATTCACGATAGATTGATTGGCTAGGCGTACCTCTAATTGATCCTCCTTTAGGCCTAAAACCTCGGCTTTATCCCCATTAAAGATGCCGAGTTTAGGCTGGTTGCGTTTAAAGATAATCCAATCCCCAAGGGCTAAGGATCTGGATCCCACCTTATAAAGCTCAATACCACTGGGTTTGGCTAAATCTTTGGGCGCCCAATACACACAGCGCTCAGGATCAAGTGCATCCTTGATAAAGGGTTGAAGTGTTAAGCGATGATGCTTTTCATCGATGGCTTGCACGCGCCAATACGATCCGGCCGTGATGCCTAAACGGGGTTGTGCTGTATTAAAGCGAATGACCCCATCCACTTCAAAGCCTCGAATAGACTGCTTTTCTATTTCCCGGCGATCGGCTGGCAATAGTACGATGGTTTCCAGGAGATCAGCCCCTAAATAGCCTTTGCCTTTTAAGGCTTCACGGATCCCTTGATTCACAAAGTGCCGATCTTTGTTTAAAGGTGTAATCACCAGCGGTGGGGCTTGATGCTTCTCGATAAATCCCACATAGAGTTCCACCATGCGCCCTAGCGCTTCGGCTTTGACCGGAATGGCTTCCATCCGATCGCGAAGGACCTCCAAAGTCCCGGATACATCCCCTGCATAAGCTTTTTGTAGTGCTGCAAAGGCTTGAGGAGATTTTAAGCGCACGTTCTCTTTCATCACAGCTTTGCTAATACCGTAGCCTAACAAATCTTCAAATTGGAGTCCGGCACCCAAGGAGCCCTGCTGTTTAAAATCGCCCGTAAAACCTAGATGAACGTTTAAGAGGGTTGTCACTTTTTGTAATCGAAAAATATTCCGAGTAGAGGCCATGGAAGCCTCATCTAAAATCAGGAGTTGATGTTTGCCATAGTCTTTTTGAGCCTGCTGCGGATTTTCGGCTAAGAGCGTTTCAAAGGATGTTAAGAATTGAGCCAGGGTCATCGCCACCATCCCCGAGACTTGTTCGGCCTGATTCTTGGCATTCCCGGTATCGGCGAGCACCAAGGGTTCAAAACCTTGGGCTACACAACAACCTTGAATAGCTTTGAGGGCTGTGGTTTTACCCGCGCCTGCAATACCCTGCACCGCACAGATCCGATCGGGACTGGTGAGTAATAATTCAATAGCAGCTTTTTGCCCTTGGGTAAGTCTGAGATCGGCTGCAATGGCTTGGATAGAAGGTGCATCGCTTGCGAATAAGGGTTTTAACTGTCCCTGACCCTGGCGCATCTGCTCAATACAAAGCTTTTCCAGCAGCACCGTATGCCGACAAGCGATTAAGGGTTCAAGCGCTTCGTTTTCTCCTACGGTGATGAGCCAGCCTCTTTGAAGGGCCAGCTCAAAAGCTTGTTCCAGCAGTGCAGAGCTTAGGCGGCCTTCGGCCAATTGCAGCGCCTCTTTGCAAGCTTGGCTTTGTGAAAAGACCGCATCTCGCTCCGCATGGTACACGCACACCCAATCCACCAACCTGGAAGCTTCTTTTAAATGGGTATCACCGTTCGAGAGCCCCTCGGGTTCCGTAGCCACATTCTTAGGTAAAAACTCAGGATTGAGTTCCCGAACCTTTAAATACTCGCCTTGCAAACCGGCAAATAAAATCTGAGTAGGCATGCTTTGATCTTGATGCAAGGCTTCATGGCGCTGATAAGGCACCTCGCCTTTAGTCTGTGTGGATTCTTGCACCAACCCTGGGTTCAGGAGGGCTTGTTTGAGGGCCTCTCTATCCTCACAAATCACTTGTAGGGGCACCTTGCAAGCTTGAGCTTGACTAAAGAGTTGCTCCAGCTGCGCAACATTGGCATCGATAGCCTGAGCCTTTAAGAGCAAGATGAAGGCTTTTGGGATTTCTAAATCAGCCTGTTTTAAAAGCAGGGCATAGCCATAAGCCCAATGACCATTCCCCAAATCATCCGCCTTGAAAGAGTGGCTGTTGCCATTCTCTAAACGTACCGTGATGCGCTGGGTGCCTTCCTCAAGCGCTGTCACCCACGCTTGTTGATAAGCGACCCGATCTAAATGCTTATCGCTTTCATGGCGCACCGTGCGGGTCCACTGAAGTCGCTCACCAACACACAATTCAGCAAGCACCCCTCTAAACACTTCGATGCGTTTTAAAGGAATGGCAGAGTCCGTAGGAGACCAGTGGGTGCCGGATTCAAAACGTACCAAGCCTTGGCTTAAATCGACCGATTGTACCCGCTCATAATGCCCTTTAAAACAACGACCCTGGCGGGAGGCCGCAAAACGCAATACATCCCCGGGTTGATAAGAGCCCAGCATGCTTTTTTGGGCTTGACTCAAAGCCAAGGGCTCCAAGCTCAGCATCTTAAGCCCAGCACCCAAGGCACCCTGCTCTTTTAAAAGGGTGCGTACAGCATGGGAGGCTGCCTCCCGATCGTGGGTGCTCAGCGTTAAAAGTGGCTTAGATCCTTGTACACTTAAGTCAAGGGCTTTTTGGATTTGAGCTGCAGGCTCTTTAATTTCAAACAGCTTATCCTTTAAACGATCTAAGTGCCTCATCACAAGCTCTTGGGCTTTTAAAGCCTCTTCATGCGTCTTTGGAAGGTCTAAAGTAATGCTGGGTAGCCCTTTGTCTTTAAAAGCTTGCAACCAGCTAGGATATCTTGAGTCTTGGCTTAAAATAAGCCGTGCATGCAAGACCTTTGCTGCTTGTGCTAAACGTAGCCATTGGCTGAGGGATAGTTCAGAGACCACCACCCAGATTTCGGGTGCTTGTTTTGCCTTGATGCGGGCGGTCCATTGTTCTAAGCGACCAGGCTTGGGATTTTGGGCCGCTATTTTGGCTTCACACCCCAATAAAAATCCTTCTAGACTTAAAACCCGAGGGCTTTGAAGCCCTTGCTTGAGGCTTTCAAGCTCTGAAAGGCGATTGCTTAAAAAACAAGGATAGAAGTGTTGGGCTTCACACAAGCGATTGAATGCCTGAAAAACATCTTTTAAGGCCCTTCTTGAAGAGGACTCTAGGCAAAGCTGGGGTGCATGACTCGTCACTAACCCTTTTAAAGCCGCTCTTTGGGCGGGAGACTTCACTTTTAGTTTTAAAATAAAATCAGCCACCCAAGGGGTTAAAATAGGTTGAACCAAGCGCTGAGCTTGTAGGGATTGTATAAGCCTTTGTTCTTGCTCTATCGAGGCTGCACTTCTGACAGAACCTTGGCCCATATACAAAAGAGTCTTGTCCTTTATATGCGCTTCCACCAGAGGCAAGCAATCACTCTCACGTATGGGCACCATCGAAAAACGACAGGCCATTTTAATCAGCGTTCTGATGGAAACCTCAGGATACTTTTCAGCGCAGTGTTGCATGGCCAAATTCAGGGCATCGCTTGCAAAAAAGCCTACATCGGGCAGTTGTACAGGACCCCGAGCCTTAGCTTCTTTTTCGAGGATAGTGAGTGTTTCTAAAGCAATGTTCAGGGAGGCTAATTCTTCTAACCAGCGTTCTTGACGCACTTGCAAATCTTCGGGTTTTTTGACTTGTCGGGTTTCAAAATTAGCGACTTTAGAAGCCAATCCCCAGCGATTCCCGCCCCCTAAAATAATCGCTTAAAATCAAGGATTTTTAGAGACAATCGAATTATTTTTTCGTAAACTATGCCTGTTTTATGCTAAATGGACAGGAAAACATGGGATTTATACGGA
>JACCDN010152849.1_pt1 | contig 32623 bp, 17 predicted proteins | sample 7441691 | NCBI WGS metagenome assembly JACCDN01 (sample SAMN15323439, study PRJNA562643) | freshwater metagenome | isolation source: river surface water | place: USA:Blue River Watershed | collected 2017-08-16
CGTCGTCTACGGCGGCACCTCCGCCGGTGTCATCGCCGCCGTCCAGGCGAAGAAGATGGGCAAGTCCGTGATCATCGTCGGCCCGGACAAGCACCTCGGAGGTCTCAGCAGCGGCGGCCTCGGCTACACCGATACCGGCAACAAAGCCGTCATCGGCGGTCTGGCCCGCAACTTCTACCACCGCGTCTGGGTCGAATATCAGAAGGACTCCACCTGGGCCTGGCAACGTCCCGAAGCCTTCGGCAACAAGGGCCAGGGCACGGTGGCGATGGATAAGGATGAGCGCACGATGTGGATCTTCGAGCCCAGCGTGGCGGAGAAGGTCTTCGAGGATTACGTGAAGGAACATGGCCTGACCGTCCTCCGCGACGAATGGCTCGACCGCGCCAAGGGCGTGCGCGTCGAGAACGGGCGCATCACCCAGATCACGATGCTCTCGGGAAAATCCTTCGCCGGAAAGATGTTCATCGACGCCACCTATGAGGGAGATCTGCTCGCCGCCGCCGGCGTCAGCTACCACGTAGGCCGCGAAGCCAACTCCGTCTACGGCGAGACCTGGAACGGCAACCAGGTCGGCATCCTCCATCATGGCCACCACTTCGGCGCGGTGAAGAAGCCGATCAGCGCCTACAAGGTTCCCGGCGACCCGTCCTCGGGACTCCTGCCCCGCATCTCGGCCGAGCCTCCCGGCGTCCGTGGCGAAGGCGACAAACGCGTCCAGGCCTACTGCTTCCGCTGGTGCGCGACGGATCATCCCGACAATCGCATTCCCTTCCCGAAGCCGGCCAACTATGACGCCTCGCAATATGAGCTCCTGGTCCGCGTGCTCGAAGCCGGCTGGCGCCAGACCTTCCACAAGTTCGACCTCCTGCCGAACCGCAAGACCGACACGAACAACCACGGCCCGTTCAGCTTCGACAACATCGGCATGAATTACGATTACCCGGAGGCTTCCTACGAACGTCGCCGGGAGATCATCCAGGAGCACCGCGATTACCAGCAGGGGTTGCTCTGGTTCCTCGCCAACGACCCGCGCATCCCGGCAGACGTCCGCGAGGAAGCCAACCGCTGGGGCCTGCCGAAGGACGAGTTCAAGGACAACGGCCATTGGCCGCACCAGATCTACGTCCGCGAAGCGCGTCGCATGGTCGGGGCCTTCGTGATGACCGAGAACGAACTCACGAAGAAGAAACCCACCCCGGACTCCGTCGGCATGGGCTCCTACACGATCGATTCCCACAACGTGCGCCGCTACGTGACCCCCGAAGGCAACGTCCAGAACGAAGGCGACATCGGCGTGCCCATCTCGCCCTACTCCATCGCCTACGGCGCCTTGGTGCCCAAGCGCGGTGAGTGCGCCAACTTGTTCGCGCCGGTCGCCTGCAGCGCCACGCACATCGCCTATGGTTCGATCCGCATGGAGCCCGTCTTCATGATCCTCGGCCAGTCCGCCGCCACGGCCGCCGTGCTCGCGATCGACGGCAACCTCGCCGTCCAGGACGTACCCTACGCCGCCCTGCGCGAACGTCTCGTGGCCGACGGTCAGGTCCTGGAACACGCCTCCTCCAAGGAAACCCCGAAAGGCCATGGGGCGGGCAAGTCGCCGGAATCCCTGCCCGGCGTGACCGTCGACGACGACTCGGCTGAGCGCACGGGAGCCTGGAAACAAAGCTCCGCCAACGGAGGGTACATCGGCTCCGGCTATCACCATGACGACAAGGGCAAGGAAGGCCCCGCGAGCGCGACCTTCGTCGGCAAACTCCCTGCCGCCGGCACCTACGAGGTGCGCCTCGCCGTCGTCCCGAACGCGAACCGCAGCCGTAACGCCCTCGTCCGCATCCACCATGCCGAAGGCGTGGCCGAAGTCCGCGCCGACCTTTCCGGAACGGGCGCCCAAGCCGGCCTGCTTTCCCTTGGCGCCTTCCGCTTCGCAGCCGGTCCTTCCAAGGTCGTCGTCAGCAACGAAGGCGCTAGCGGCTACGTGCTGGTCGATGCCGTCAACTGGCAGGCCCGCTGAACCCTAGGGAATTCCCCTACTAATCGGTTGAAACCCGTCGGGATAGGGGGTGTCATAACGACATCCCCTATGCGCTTTCCGACGCTTGCCTGCTCCTTGGTCGTCGCCTCCGGCCTTCTGGCCGCCGATGGCTCGCCGGAGCCTGTCCGCTTCAACCGCGACATCCGTCCGATGATGTCGGACACCTGCTTCCACTGTCATGGCTTTGACCCGAAGTCACGCAAGGGCGGCCTGCGCCTGGACATTCGCGAAGAGGCGCTCAAGGCCGGCAAGAGCGGGGAGATCGCGATCGTTCCGGGCAAGCCCGAGCAAAGCGAGATCATCAAGCGCATCTTCTCGACCGACGCGGAAGACGTGATGCCGGAAAAAGAAGCGCACAAGACGCTGACTCCGGCCCAGAAGGAACTCTTCCGTCGCTGGGTCGCCGAGGGCGCGGTCTATGAACCGCACTGGGCCTACAAGGCGCTCGAGCTGCCGGCCATCCCTCAGATGCCGGCCGGCGGCAAGAACCCGATCGACGCGTTCATCGGCGCCAAGCTCGCCGAGAAGAAGATCAAGCCCTCGCCCGAAGCCACCAGGGAACGCCTGCTCCGCCGCGTGTCGCTCGACCTCACCGGCCTTCCGCCCACCCCGGCCGAGGTCGCCGCCTTCCTGGCCGACCAGTCCCCTGACGCCTACGATAAGCAGGTCGATCGCCTGCTGGCTTCTCCGCGCTTCGGCGAACGCATGGCGGTCTGGTGGCTCGATATCGCCCGCTTCGCCGACACGGTCGGATATCACGGCGACCAGAATCAGCGCATCTTCCCCTACCGCGACTACGTCATCAAGGCCTTCAACGACAACAAGCCCTTCGACGCCTTCACGCGTGAGCAGCTCGCCGGCGACCTCCTGCCGAACCCGACCGAAGAACAGCTGGTGGCGAGCGGGTACAACCGCCTGAACATGATGACCCGCGAAGGCGGCGCGCAGGCCAAGGAGTATCTTTCCAAATACGGCGCCGAGCGCGTGCGTTCGGTCTCCAACGCCTGGCTGGGCAGCACCTTCGGCTGCGCGGAGTGCCACGACCATAAGTTCGACCCGATCAAGTCCGCCGACTTCTATACGCTGCAGGCTTTCTTCGCCGACGTGAAGCAGTGGGGCGTCTACGCCGACTACTCCTACACGCCTGAACCCGAACTGAAGGGCGTCGGCAACGACCACCCCTTCTATCCCGAGATCCGGACGAAGAGCGCCTATCTGAGCAAGAAGGACGCCCAATACCGGGCCGAGCTGTCGGCCTTCTACGATCAGGCGCTGAAGGAGCTGCGCGATGACAAGGACTTCGCCGCCTGGAGGCAGAGCACGGCCACCTTCCTCGCCGCTCATCCCACGGGCCTGCTCACTCCGGCCGGCAGCTTCATGCACAAGCCGGCTCCGGCCGCGCCCGCCAAGATGGCTCCGAAGGCCGAAACAAAGGCCGCAGCCAAGAACGCCGCCAAGAAGCCCGCCGCCCCCACGCCGACCGCTTTCGCCGCTGACTCGGTCATCAAGATGAAGAAGGGCGTCGCGAAAGGTGAAGACCTCGCCGTCACCCTAGAAGGCATCACGACGCCGATCGCTTCCGTCCGCGTCGACATCCCGAAGGGTGCCCTGCCCGTCGGCTCCTCTTCTAACATCTCCGCCCGCTTCGGAGTGGTCGACGCCAAAGGCAAGGAACGCGGCGTAGCTTTTCATCTCGCCGACGCCTCCCACCGCGAACCTCGCTACAACAGCTCCGCCGAACAGACGGACATCAACGGCGGCTGGACCCTCAAGATGCCTGACGCGGACGTCCATGCGGTCTGGCTCCTTGATGCCGCGCTCACCCTCAAGGCCGACGAGAAGTTCGTCATCCACTTCGACAGCAACGCCGCGCTGTCGTTGAAGCTTTCCGTCTCGCCACTTTCCCACGACGCGCCGCTGAAGGCCACCTCCGCCTCGACCCTCGCGGCGGCCAAGGAAACGGCCCCGACCGCCGCCGGTCTGGCCGTCTATCTCAACTCCCGCGGATCGGATCGCACCCGCCTCGCCACCGTCCGTGAGATCAGCGGCAGCATCCGCCGCCAATACGACGGCTACGCCTGGTCCATGGTCACCCAAGCCGCCAAGCCCCTCACGGTGCGGATCCTTCCTCGAGGCAACTTCCTCGACGAGTCCGGCCCCGTCGTCCTTCCCGCCACGCCGTCCTTCCTCCCCGGCCTGCGCACCAGCACCGAAGAGAAGCGCCTCACCCGCCTCGACCTCGCCGAGTGGATCGTTTCCAAGGACAATCCGATCACCGCGCGCACGGTGATGAACCGCCTCTGGCAGGTCTTCCACGGCACCGGCCTCAGCGCCGTCCTCGACGACCTCGGCTCGCAGGGCGAACTGCCCTCGCATCCGGAACTCCTCGAATGGCTCTCGCTTGAATTCCGCGACAAGGGCTGGGACATGAAGAAGATGGTCCGCCTGATGGTCACGAGCCGCACCTACCGCCAGAGCAGCAGCCTGCGCCCCGAGCTCAAGGACATCGACCCCAACAACCGCCTGCTCGCCTCGCAGAACCCGCGTCGTCTGGACGCCGAGTTCGTGCGCGACAACGCCCTCTTCATCGCCGGCCTCCTGAACACCGAAGACGTCGGCGGACCGAGCGTGAAGCCCTACCAGCCCGACGGCTACTATGAGCCGATTCAGTTCCCGAACCGCACCTACGTCGCCAGCAAGGGCTCCGATCAGTGGCGTCGCGGCCTCTACATGCACTGGCAGCGCATGTTCCTCCACCCGATGCTCATCAACTTCGACGCGCCCGCCCGCGACGAGTGCACCGCCCTCCGCAATTACAGCAACACGCCTCAGCAGGCCCTGACCCTGCTGAACGACCCTACGTTCGTCGAAGCGGCCCGCGTGATGGCCTCCCGGCTCCAGGCCGCACCGTCCGCCGAACGCCTGGCCCTCGGCTTCCGCCTCGCGATGGGCCGAGACCCCAAGCCGGCCGAACGTCCCTCGCTCGAAAAGCTGGTCGGCGAACAGACGGCTTACTATCGCGCGAATCCCGCCGAAGCCACCAAGCTGCTGAAGGTCGGCCTGAGCCCGGCGCCCGCCGGCGATCCGGCCGAACTGGCCGCCTGGACGCAGGCCTGCCGCGTCCTCCTCAACTCCCACGAAGCGATCACCCGCTACTAAGACCATGCGCCCTTACGACCCCATCGCCCACGCCCTGTCGATCAACCGACGGAGCTTCCTCACCAAGAGCGCCTACGGGCTCGGATCCGCCGCGTTCGCCATGCTCGCCGCGAAGTCCGGCTTCGGCGACCTGCAGGCAGCCCAGTTCTCACGCGGCATGCTCAAGCAGCCGCATCTGCCCGTGAAGGCCAAGCGCGTGATTTTCCTCTGCATGGCAGGCGGCCCGCCCCACCTCGAGCTCTTCGACAACAAGCCGGTCCTGAAAAGCCTGCACGGCCAGCCGTTCCCGGAATCCTTCACGAAGGGCAAGCAGATCGCCCAGCTCCAGAACACCGTGCTCAAGGCGCGCGGAGGTTCCTTCGAGTTCAAGAAGTGGGGCAAGTCGGGCATGGAGATGACCGACATCTTCCCGCACATCGGTTCCGTCGCCGACGAGCTGTGCGTGGTCCGCTCGCTTAAGACCGAGCAGATCAACCACGACACCGCCCACGCTTTCTTCAACACGGGTTCCATCATCAAAGGACGTCCGAGCATGGGTTCCTGGCTGCTCTACGGACTCGGCTCCGAGACCGAGAACCTGCCGGGCTACATCGTGCTGACCTCCGCCGGTCGCACCGGTCAGCAGCCCATCTCCTCCCGTCAGTGGTCGAGCGGCGTCCTGCCCAGCAAATACCAAGGCATCCAGTTCCAGTCCAAGGGCGAGGCCGTGCACTACATCGGCAACCCCGAGGGCGTCTGCCAGAGCACCCAGCGCCAGGTCATCGACGAGATCCGTCGCCTCAACGGCCAGCTCGCCGAAGACACCATCGACCCGGAGATCGCCACGCGCGTCGCCCAGTATGAGATGGCTTTCAAGATGCAGTCGAGCGTGCCTGAGCTCCTTGACTTCAAGAGCGAGTCGGCGAAGACGATCGAGGCCTACGGCATCAAGGAGATCGGCGACGGTTCCTTCGCCTCCAACTGCCTGATGGCGCGCCGCCTCGCCGAACGCGGCGTGCGCATGATCCAGCTCTACCACCGCGCCTGGGATCTCCATGGCAACCTCGACAACGGCATGAAGATGGGCGCCGAAGACGTCGACAAGGCCACCGGTGCGCTCATCCGCGACCTCAAGGAACGCGGCATGCTCGACGACACCCTCATCCTCTGGGGCGGAGAATTCGGCCGCACCCCGATGGGCCAGGGCACCGGCCGCGACCACCACATCGCCGGCTACTCGGTCTTCCTCGCCGGCGGCGGCGTCAAGGCCGGCACGACCTACGGGGCGACCGACGAACTGGGCTACAACGCCGTCGAGAACGTGGTAGATGTCCACGACCTGCACGCCACGATGCTTGCGCTGATGGGCATCGACCACCACCGCTTGAACGTGAAGTATCAGGGCCTCGACGTCCGCCTGACGGGCGTCGCCGGCAAGGTGGTGAAGGGCATCATGGCCTGAGCGGTAAACGACACTTAAACGCCGTTTAAATTCGGCGTTTTTCCTTCAACGGCCTGAGGGGAATCGTAAGGTCTTCCCATGCCCCTCACCCGCCTCGCCCTCATGGCCGCCCTGCTGGCGTCCGCCCTCCTCCCCGCCTTCGCCGCCGACGCGGTCACGCCCAAGGCCAAGACCGAACTCTTCAACGGCAAAGATACGACCGGTTGGGTCGTCTTCCCGGCCGAAACCTCCAAGGACACCTGGTCCATCAAGGACGGCATCCTCTCCTGCGTCGGCAAGCCGAGCGGCTTCCTCCGCACCGAACAGAGCTACAAGCAGTATCGCTTCACGGTCGAATGGCGCTTCACCAAAACCGGCAATACCGGCGTGGTCGTGCACATGACTCCCCCCGACGCGGTCTGGCCCAAGAGCATCGAGTGCCAGGGCATGCACAAGAACCAGGGCGACTTCTATTTCTGGAACGGCGCCACGCTCTCCGGCGGCACGGAACTCAAGGACAAGAAGTCCGGCAAGATCCGCGGCTACCGCCTCGGCAAGCAGGCTGATGCTGAGAAGCCGGCCGGCGAATGGAACACTTTCACCACGGTCTGCGACGGCAACACGGTCACGATCCTCGTCAACGGCAAGGAAGTGAACAAGGCCACCGGCACCAACCTCAGCGAAGGTTTCATCGGCCTGCAGGTCGAAGGCGGAGCGTTCGAGGTCAAGCGCTGCACCCTCGAGCCCCTGTAATCAATCCTACCCCCCACCCCTACCCCTCTACAGTCATGCGCCTCTTCACCGCACTCCTCGCCGTCGCGGCATCCGCGCTCTTCGCGGAAGCCCCGCCCGCCTTCACCTCGCTCTTCAATGGCAAGGATCTCTCCGGTTGGCACGGCTACAACCCTCATTCCGTCGCCAAGCTCACGGGCGAGAAGAAGGACGCGATGCTGAAGAAGATGCGCGAGGAATTCCCTCAGCACTGGTCCGTGAAGGATGGGGAGATCTTCAACCCCGGCACCGGCGCCTACGCCACCACCGATAAGGATTACGGAGACTTCGAATTAGTCCTCGAATACAACATGGCCCCGAAGGGCGACTCCGGCGTGTACCTCCGCGGCGTCCCGCAGGTGCAGATCTGGGATCCCACCGATGAGAAGGTCTTCAAGCTCGGCGCCAACCTCGGCTCAGGGGCGCTCTGGAACAACTCCCCCGGCAAGCCCGGCAAGGACCCGCTCGTGCTGGCCGACAAGCCCGCCGGCGAATGGAACACCCTCCGCATCGTGATGGTCGGCGCCCGCGTGAGCATCTGGCTCAACGGCAAGCAGACCGTCGATCACGCGATCCTTGAGAACTACTACGACCGTAAGGCCTCCATCCCCGCCAAGGGCCCGATCTGCCTGCAGACGCACGGCGCCCCGATCCGCTGGCGCAACATCGCGATCCGCGAGATCGCCGGCGACGAGGCCAACCGCATCCTCGCCTCGCACGGCAAGGCCGGGTTCAAGTCCATCTTCAACGGCAAGGACTTCACGGGCTGGGCCGGGCCGGTCGAGAACTACGAGATCGTCGACGGCGCCATCGCCTGCAAGAAGGGCAAGGGCGGCACCCCGTATTACAACCAAGACCTGACCGACTTCGCCAATCGCCTGGAGTTCAAGCTGCCGTCCGGAGGCAACAACGGCCTGGCCCTCCGCTACCCTGGCACCGGCAACACGGCCTACGTCGGCATGTGCGAGCTCCAGGTCCTCGACGACAACTACGACAAGGTGAAGGGCAAGATCGATCCCCGCCAGGTCCACGGCTCGGCTTACGGCATGGTCGGCGCCCAGCGCGGCTTCCAACGCCCCATCGGCGAGTGGAACTTCCAGGAAGTCACCGTGGTCGGCTCCACCATCAAGGTCGAACTCAACGGCTTCGTCATCCTCGACGCCGACCTGTCCAAGGTCGACATGGCCACGGTCATGGCGAAGAGCCCGCACCCGGGCAAGGACCGCAAGAACGGCTTCTTCGGCTTCGCCGGACACAACGACCCGGCGCAGTTCCGGAACATCGAAATCAAGGATCTGTCGGCCAAGTAAGGGGTCGCCACCCCCTTCTTCAAAACCCCTCGTTTGAGGGGTTTTTCGTTAACTGCTCGTTGCTATGAACAGGCGGGCGTCTTTACTGTCCCATATCGCAAACCCCCATGCGCTTTCCTCGCCTTTGCCTCGCCGTCGCCGGCTCGCTATCCTTGACCGCCGTCACGGCAGCCGAACGTGTCCAGTTCAACCGCGACATCCGTCCGATCTTCTCCGACACCTGTTTCGCCTGCCACGGGCCAGACGAGAACAAGATCAAGGGCGGCCTGCGTCTCGACTCCCTCGAAGCCGCCCGCAAGGGCGGGAAGTCCGGAGATCCTGCCATCACGCCGGGCCATCCCGAGAAGAGCGAAGTGATGAAGCGCCTGCTGACCGACGATGCCGACGATCACATGCCTCCGGCGGAATTCCATAAGGTGCTTTCGAAGGATCAGATCGCCCTCGTCGAACGCTGGATCAAGGAAGGCGCCGAGTATCAGGGTCACTGGGCTTTCCAGACTCCGGTGAAACCCGCCGTCCCCGCCATTCCCGCCGGCGGGAACGCGATCGACGCCTTCCTCGCCCAAGGTCTCGCCGCCAAGGGCCTCAAGCCCAACGGCGAAGCTCCCAAGGCCACGCTGCTCCGCCGCGCCGCCCTGGACCTCACCGGCCTACCGCCTTCCGACGCCGACCTGCAGGCGTTCCTCGCCGATAACTCGGCTGAGGCCTGGTCCAAGGCCCTCGACCGCCTGCTGGCCTCGCCTCACTACGGCGAGAACATGGCGATGCAGTGGCTCGACTTCGCCCGCTACGCCGACTCCAACGGCTTCCAGAGCGACACCCAGCGCACGATGTGGCCCTACCGTGATTGGGTCATCAAGGCCTTCAACGATAACAAGCCTTTCGACGCCTTCACGGTCGAGCAGCTCGCCGGCGACCTCCTGCCTAACCCGACCCGCGATCAGATCGTGGCCACGGCCTTCCACCGCAACCACCGACTCAACGGAGAAGGGGGCCGCATCGTCGAGGAATGGTTCGCCGAGAACGTCATCGACCGCATCGAGACCACGGGTTCCACCTGGATGGGGCTGACGATGAACTGCTGCCGCTGCCACGACCACAAATACGACCCGATCTCGCAGAAGGAATTCTACCAGTTCTTCGCCTACTTCAATTCTAACGACGAGACCGGCGTGCTGGGCGAATTCGGCGGATCAGGCCGGACCCGCGCCGGCGGCAACACGCCTCCCGTGCTCGCCCTCCCGACCGAAGAACAGCAGAAGCAGATCGACGCCACGAGCGCCGCGCTCGCCGCCGCCGAAGCCGCCCTCAAGGCTATCCCGACGTCTCAGCCGGAACTCCTCGCCAAGTGGCTCGAACGTCAGCGCGCGGCCTTCACCAAGGAAGGCGTAGCCTGGCAGCCCCTTAACGACGAGAAGGTGTCCGCCAAGGAGAACGCCGAATTCAAGCGCCTCGAAGACGGTTCGTGGCTCGTCTCCGGCGGTACAGCTAACAAGGAAACCTACGTGGTCGAAGCCCCGCTGGCCGCCGGACTGCTCACCGCCGTTCGCCTCGAAGCGCTGCCCGACGACTCCCATCCGGGCAAAAGCCTCGGCCGCGCCTCAAACGGAAACTTCGTGCTGAGCGGTTTTGAAGTCCGCCTGCGCACCACCGACGGCAAGACGACCGTCCTGCCCCTCGTGAAGGCGGAAGCCGATTACGACCAGCAGGGCTGGAGCATCTCGAAGCTCGCCCCTCCGCCGATGGCTAAAGGCAAGGCCAAGAAGGCGGATAATAACAAGGCCGGTTGGGCTATCGCCGGTAATCTGCCCGAGAACCGGGTCCCGCGAAAGGCCATCTTCTCCGTCACCCCGACCAGTGTTCCGACCGGCGCCAAGCTCGTCGTGGTCATGCGACACGAAGCCATCTCCCAGCACAGCATCGGTCGTTTCCGCCTGAACGTCTCCGGTCAGGATCCGAAACTGCTGTCGCTTAAGGTCGACCCCGCCGCCGAAGCCGCCCGTCGCCTCATGGCTAAGCCTGCCGAGAAACTGACGGCTGCCGACAAGAAGTCCCTTGAGAAACTCTTCGCCGACAGCCCCGAACACCCCCGCTACGCCGCCCTCGCCAAGGTCGCCGCCGCGAAGACAGCCTTCGAGATGGCCAATTCGGCGCCCGTGACGGTGATGGTGATGAAGGAACTCCCGAAGCCCCGCGACGCCTTCGTGCTCCTCCGCGGCGAATACGATAAGATCGGACCGAAGGTCGAACGCGCCCTCTTCCGCGCCCTGCCGCCCATGCCCGCAGGCGAACCCAACAACCGGCTTGGCTTCGCCCGCTGGCTCACCAGCGGCACGCATCCGCTCACGGGTCGCATCTGGGTCAACCGCGCCTGGGAACGTCTCTTCGGCATCGGCATCGTGAAGACTTCCGAGAACTTCGGATCGCAGGCCGAGTGGCCGAGCAACCCGGAGCTGCTCGACTGGCTCGCCGTCGAGTTCGTCGACCGCAAGTGGGACATGAAGGCGATGTACAAGCTTCTGATGATGAGCTCGGCCTACCGTCGCAGCGCCGCCGTGACGCCCGAGATGCTCGAGAAGGATCCGGACAACCGCCTCCTCGCCCGCGGCCCCCGCTTCCGCCTGCCGGCCGAAGTGATCCGCGACCAAGCCCTCTGGACGGCCGGCCTGCTCGTCGACAAGCAAGGCGGACCCAGCGTTAAGCCTTACATGCCCGAGGCGGTCTGGGACGAGACCAGCGTCTACGGCGACATGCGCAACTACAAGGCCGACATGGGCGAGGGCCTCTGGCGCCGCTCGCTCTACACGATCTGGAAGCGCACCGCGGCTCCGCCCACGATGCTGCTCTTCGATTCCGCCGGCCGCGAGGTCTGCACGGTGAAGCGCTCCCGCTCCAACACGCCGATGCAGGCGCTTTCGCTGCTCAACGAGGTGACCTTCGTCGAAGCCGCCCGCAAGCTCGCCGAACAGGCCCTCCGCCAGCCTGGCGACCTCGACTCGAAGCTGGCTTGGACCTTCCGCAAGGTAGTCCGCCGCGACGCCACGTCCGCCGAACTCGCCGTCCTTCGCAAGGGTCTGGAGAAGCGGCTCGCGACTTACGCCGCCGACGCCTCGCTCGCGCCCAAGCTTCTCGCCCAAGGCGTGAGCCCGGCCGCGACCGACCTCGACCGTAACCAGCTCGCCGCCTGGACCACGACGGCCAACATCCTCCTCAACCTCGACGAAACCGTCACCCGCGAATGAACTGCAACGACCGTCAATTCCTCGGACTCGACCAGGCCACGAAGATGGCCCTGTCCCGCCGCACCTTCATCAAGGGCTCCGCAGGCGGCATCGGCCTCGCCGCGCTGGGTTCGCTGATGGGCGCGCCGGCTTTCGCCGCCAATCCGGGCCTCGGCTTCCCCAACTTCAAGCCGAAGGCGAAGCGCATCATCTACCTGTTCCAGTCCGGCGCCCCGTCCCAGATGGACCTCTTCGACCCGAAGCCGCAGCTCGCCGCGATGCGCGGCAAGGACCTGCCGGAGTCGATCCGCAAGGGCCAGCGTCTGACGACGATGACTTCCGGCCAGAAGAACTTCCCGGTCGCGCCTTCGATCTTCAAGTTCAAGCAGCACGGCCAGTCCGGCAACTGGTTCAGCGAACTGATCCCGCACATCGCCTCGAAGTCCGACGAGTGGTGCGTGGTCCGCGCGATGCACACCGAGGCCATCAACCACGACCCGGCCATCACGTTCATGCAGACGGGCAGCCAGCTCGCCGGACGTCCCAGCATCGGCGCCTGGTCCGCTTACGGCCTCGGCAGCGAGAACGCCGACCTCCCCGCCTACGTGGTGATGACGTCCTTCGGCAGCGGCCGCCCGGACGACCAGCCGCTCTACGACCGCCTGTGGGGCGCGGGCTTCCTTCCGTCCAAGCTCCAGGGCGTGAAGCTCCGCAACAAGGGCGAGCGCGTGCTCTACCTGAAGGACCCCGATGGCATCCCCCGCGAGGTCCGTCGCGAACAGCTCGACGAGATCGCCGCGCTCAACAACCAGCGCCATGGCGTCCTCGGCGACCCCGAGATCCAGACCCGCATCTCCCAATACGAGATGGCCTTCCGCATGCAGACCAGCGTGCCCGACCTGCTCGACCTCTCCAAGGAGCCGCAGCACGTCCTCGACCTCTACGGTCCCGACGTGAAGCGGCCGGGCTCCTACGCCTCCAACTGCCTCCTGGCCCGCCGCCTCTGCGAACGCGACGTCCGTTTCGTCCAGCTCTTCCACATGGGCTGGGACCACCACGGCGGCCTCCCGAAGGCCATCAAGGGCCAGTGCAACGACACCGATCAGGCCACGGCCGGCCTGCTCACCGACCTGAAGCAGCGTGGCCTGCTCGACGACACCCTCGTCGTCTGGGGCGGAGAATTCGGCCGCACCACCTACTCCCAAGGCGCGCTGACGGAGACCAACTACGGCCGCGACCATCACCCGCGCTGCTTCACCGTGCTGATGGCCGGCGCCGGCGTGAACAAGGGCACGACCTACGGCGAGACCGACGACTTCAGCTACAACATCGTCAAGGAAGGCGTCCACGTCCACGACCTCAACGCGACCATCCTGCACCTGATGGGCGTCGAACACACCCGCCTGACCTACCGCTACCAAGGCCGCGACTTCCGACTCACCGACATCCACGGCGAAGTGGTCAAGAAGCTGCTGGCGTAAGGCAAGATAGTTGATCCGTTGAACGGTTGGCCAGATGGCCAGACCTGAAGCAACCCACCTGGCCAACTGGTCAACGGATCAACTGATATCTGCTCACTTCCCCATCTGCTGCCGATACAGCACCTTGAACGGGTTCTCGGCCGGGCCTTCGACGTTCTCGTTCACCATCAGCGGTCGGCATTCCTTCCACCAGGCGTCATGGCGGGCGATCAGGTCCTTGACGACCTCCGGATGCTGGGCGGACACGTCCGTGGTCTCGCCATAGTCGACGTTGAGATCGAAGAGCTGCCAGTTGGCCGGGGTCGGCTTGATTTCGGTCGTCGTCGCCGGAGCCTTCTTGGCGGCCTTGCCCTTACCCTTGGCGGCCGCCGCGGGGCCGGCTGACACGAGATGCCAGCGTGCGGTCCGCACGCTGGTCTGGGCATACTTGCCGACCTCCGGGTCGACGCCCTTCGCCATGTTGCCCCAGCGGCCTACGTGAGTGAAGAGCGTGCGATCCGGCCAAGCGATGTTCTGCCCTTCCTTGGCGGTCAGAAGCGGCATGAGGCTGCGGCCTTCAAGCTGGGCCTTCATCTGCGGCGAGGCTTCCGCGCCCGTCAGCTCCAGAAGAGTCGGAGCGAAGTCGACGTGCGCGGCGAGCGCCTTGACGTCCATGGGCTGGAATCGTCCAGGCAGCCGCCAGAAGGAGTTCGCCCGGATGCCGCCCATGAAAGCCGTGCCCTTCTGGGCGCGCATGCCGGCGTTGAAGACCTTCGTTCCGGCGGTGCCGCCGTTGTCGTTCATGAACACGACGAGGGTGTCCTTGGCGACGCCCAGCTCCTCGAGCTTGGCGAGGATCCTGCCGACGTTCTGGTCGATGTTGTGGATCATGCCGAAGAAGTTCTCGGTGTCCTTGCCCAGCCCCTTGCCCTCGTACAGGGCGGCGTCCTCAGGCTTGGCGTTGTAAGGCGCGTGCGGGGCGTTGGTCGCGACATACGCGTAGAACGGACGCTTCGCCGCGACTTCGCCTTCGATCCATTTCGTGGCCTGCGCGAAGAACATGTCGGTGCAATAGCCCTCGGTCTTCACGAACTTGCCGTTATGCAGCAGCGTCGGACCGAAGTAGGAATTGCCCGGGACGTCTCCGCAGCTGCCAGGATAGCTCTGACCGATGCCGCCGGCGCCATGGATGTAGACCTCATCGAATCCCCGCTTGTTCGGCTGATACTCGGCTTCGTCGCCGAGGTGCCACTTGCCGAAGATGCCCGTGCGATAACCGGCCTTCTGCAGCTGCTCCGTCAGGGTCGCGGCGCCGAGAGCCATGCGCTCACGCTCGAGGATGGTATGCGTGACGCCGTTCTTGAATTCGTGGCGCCCGGTAAGCAAGGCGCTGCGCGTCGGGGCGCAGGTCGGGGAGACCTGGAAGTCGGTGAAGCGGACGCTCTCCGACCGGAGCTTATCGAGATTCGGGGTCTTCAGGACCGGATTCCCGTGGGCGCCGATGTCTCCATAGCCCTGGTCGTCGGTCAGGATGAACAGGATGTTAGGGCGGTCAGCGGCGAACAGGGTCGCCGTCAGGGCCAGGCAGAGCATCAGCAGGGGTCGCATACGTTTAGGAACACCCTGACCAACGAACAGTTCCAGGCAATCCGTCAGAGACTCGACAGGACGGAAAATCCCCCCTCAATCAAGGTATGCGGCGGATGCTCCCCTTCCTCCTCGGCCTGCTTTCCCCGCTGGCGGTCTTTGCCGCGGGCGCCGACCTCTACCGTATCCAGTGCTCGGCGTGCCACGGCCCCGAGGGCAAAGGCATTCCTGGCGTCTTTCCCCCGTTGGCCGGCGCCGACTTCCTGCGGATCCATCGCGAGCAGGCCCTCCGCGCCCCCATGGAAGGCCTGCAGGGCCCTCTGACGGTCAACGGCCAGACCTACCATGGCCAGATGCCGTCCGTAGCCCTGAAGGACGAACAGATGGTCGAACTCTTCAACTTCATCTTCACGGCCTGGGGCAACGACCTTCCGAAGACGAATCTCCAGGAGATCAAGGAGTTCCGCTCCCGCACCCGTTACCCTACCTTCGAAAAGCTGGTCGAGTCGATGTGCCCTCAGACGCTCCCCGCCGCGCCTGCCGGCTGGTCACTGCGCGTCGCCCTGCCCCTCGCCTTCAATCCGACCAGGGTCATAGCGGCGCCCGATGGAGGCCACATCCTGATGCTCGCCGCCAACGGTGACGTCTGGCGCTGGGATCAGGTGGCGCCCGCCCCGACGCTGCTCTTCGCCGGAAAGGACTATCTGGACGAAAAACTGGGCGGCCCGGCCTGCCTCGGCCTCGGCATCGACCGCAAGGGCCGGCTCTACGTGGTCTCGAACCAGTGCAACAAACAGGCGCAACCCGTCGCTAATGAGGTGACCATCTTCCGCGCCCAATCCGACGGACATGGAGGTTGGTCCAAGCCTTCGCCTTGGCTGCGCACATCCTATCCGTTCGGCGTTGGTCCCTATAATCATGGCGCCTCCCACATCGCCGAAGGTCCCGACGGATTGCTTTACGTCAGCAACGGCGCGCGGACCGACGGCAATGAAGCAGGCCAGTCCGACCTCTACTTCAAGGGCGGTGAAGTGCCGACGACTGCTACGCTCTGGCGTCTCGATCCGGAAGCATCCACCCCGCAGATCGAGGTCTTCGCCCGCGGCCTGCGTAACACTTACCACTTCATGTGGGATCGCGCCGGCCACATGCTCGGGGTCGAAAACGGTCCCGACGCCGACGCCCCGGAAGAACTCAACTTGCTCTCGGCGGGCGGCCACTTCGGCTTCCCTTATCAATTCTCTGACTGGGACAAGCCCGCTTACCCGCACACGCCGGCCACGCCTGCCGGCCTGAAGATCACGCGTCCGTTCCGCAACCTCGGCCCGGCCGCCCTGGGCGCTGAGGGCCCGACTTCCACCTTCACGCCCCACTCCTGTCCCTGCGCGATCGTCGAACTCGAAGCCGACTGGCCGGCACCGCTGGGCGGACAGTTCATCGTCGCCCGCTTCGGCAACCTCATCTCCCAATCCGGCGGCTACGACCTCCTGCGCCTGAAGTTGGATTTTACGGCCGGCACCGCCGAGACCCACGAACTGATCAGCCCCCTGGGACGTCCGATCGCCTTGGTGAAACTCCCCGGCCATCGCCTGCTCATCGCGGAATACACCCGCGGCACGACCCTCGGCGCCGGCCTCAGCACGCCAGGCCGACTGCTCATCCTGGAGGCGAAATAAGCTCAGGCTTTCTTAGTCAACTTGAACGAGCGGTAACTCATCTCGCCGCTCACGGCATCGCGATGCAGGCGCGACCCTTTGACGCCGGCGAAATCAAGCGCCAGCTTGTGCAGGAACTTCGGCAGCGCCTTGCTCACCATGGCCTCATACCGCGGCGTGTTCAGTTCCATGCCACGGATGACCTCCGGATTGATCAGCCTCATCTCATCAAGGCGGATCTGCGGGTGCCTGGCCAGAGCGGCCACCCACTCGTCGACGCCGCTTCGGTAGCGGAGGTCGGCATGGCAGAAACGTCCTCCGGGCTTAAGGACGCGAGCGACCTCGTCGACGAATCCGGGGAAATCAGGATAGCAGTGCGAGGCTTCGACGTTTATCACGAGGTCGAAGGATGCGTCGGCGAAAGGAAGTCTTTGCGCATCGCCGACCAGAAAAGCCAACCGGGCGACCTGATGCCGCGTCTGGCAATGGCGGATTGCCTCGGGATTCAGATCCAAGCCTACATAGTCGGCCGGAGCGTAAGTCCTCGCAAAAAAGGACGCACCCCCACCGTGCCCGCAGCTGACCTCAAGCACGCGCAGACCCCTCAGATCGACACCCCCGCGGACGTGTTCATAGAGCTGGATGTTCGGACGATCAGGCTCATCCGCATCTGCGAGCGCAAGCCGCGGAGACTCGGTGTCCTCGAAGGCATAATTCAGGAAATCGATGCCCTGCTCGCGCACCCGACGCGTGAAGAAAGGATACCACCATGCCCAGAGCTTCTGGCGGAGCTTCGGACGGACGAGGATCTCCTCGATGAGCCCCATCAGGACCAGACCCCCTGCTCGACCAACGCCTTCGTCGCCGCTTCCGACCATCCGCGATTGGCGACGGGATTGGCCGGACTCGGGTGCGGCACCTTGGCGTATTTCACGAGGAGTCCGTCCAAGGCCTCGCGGGCGCGCGTCTCGGCATATCCGCCGACACCTACGACGGTGCCGACGCCAAGCGTCTCCACCATCACGCGCAGCAGCTTGTCGCACTCCTTGTTCACCGGCGCCATGACCTCCGCCGGCAGCTCCTCCGGGATGACGTTACGACCCTGCTTGGTATTCTCCAGGAAGAGCAGCGGGCAGTAATTGTGGACCAGGTGATCGGCGAAGAAGGACTCGGCCTTGCCGAAGCGTTCCTGGAAGAGCCCCCAGAGACGGCGACCGCTGACCTCGGACCGATGGCAGGCGAAGCCGGTCACTTTCTTGCCAGGATGCTCCTTTTCCGGGCGTCCGACCGGCATCTCCAACCCCATCCAATCCCGGACGGCGGCGATCTCCCCGAAAGGCACGCCGGTCTGAGCCATGCCGAAGGGTCCCGGGTTCATGCCCAAGAAGAGCACCTTCTTGGGACCAGAAGCCGCATAGCGACGCAGGTAGGCCTCGTGCGAGGCCCAGGCGTAATCGAGCGGCTGGTAGACGAAGTCCGCCGGCGCGGGAAAGGAGCGGCCCGCCAAGGCCTTCCGTAACGCGATCGTCGCTCGGATGACGGGTTCGGCGGACATGCCTGAAGACAAGCCGCCGACGCGGCCGTGGCGAGCCGGAAGCCGTCCGGCAGGGTGAGATTTCCCCTTGCGCTTCCCCCCACAGGATAAAAAGTCCTGCTCCCTACCGACGTGAGCAAACCGCAGCCCTGGACGACCAAAGACGCCGAAGAGTATTACGGCTTCAAACGATGGGGAGGTAACAACTTCTCCGTGGACCCCCAAGGGCACCTTTGCGTGCACCCCAAGGGCGACCACCGCAAGATCCGCATCACGGACATCGTGAAGGAGGTCGAAGCGTCCGGACTCAAGCCGCCGCTGACCATCCGCGTGCAGGACCTGCTCCGCAACCGCGTCACCCAGATCAACGAAGCCTTCCGCAACGCGATCAAGGAAGAGGACTACGACGGTCGTTACCGCGGCGTCTTCCCGATCAAGGTCAACCAGCTGCGCGAAGTGGTCGAAGAGATCCTCGATGCCGGCGAAGAATACGATTTCGGCCTCGAGGCCGGCTCCAAGCCCGAGCTCATCATCGCGCTCGCGCTTCTCGAGAACCGCAAGGCCCTCCTCATCTGCAACGGTTACAAGGACGAGGAATACATCGAGCTCGCCCTCATGGGCCGCCGCCTCGGCAAGCAGACCATCATCGTCGTCGAACAGCTCTCCGAGATCGACGCCATCATCCGCATCGCCCGCCGCATGGGCGTCCAGCCCCACATCGGCCTGCGCGTCAAGCTCACCACCGCCGGCGAAGGCAAGTGGGCCGACAGCACCGGCGAGAACGCCAAGTTCGGCCTGACGGCCTCCGAGATCGTCGAGGTCGCCCAGCGCCTCGCCAAGGCGAAGATGAAGGACTCCCTCCGCCTCGTCCACTTCCACATCGGTTCCCAGGTCCCCAACATCGGCACCATCAAGAAGGCCGTGGTCGAAGCCACCCGCTTCTACTGCGAACTCAAGCGCATGGGCTTCCCGATGGGTCTCCTCGACGTCGGCGGCGGACTGGGCATCGACTACGACGGCAGCCGTTCGGCCTACGAGTCCTCCATGAACTACAGCATGGAGGTCTACGCCCGCGACGTGGTCGCGAACGTCAAACAGATCTGCGAAGAGAGCAAGGTGGAGGTCCCCGACATCGTCTCGGAATCCGGCCGCGCCCTCGTCGCCCCACACTCGATCCTGATCTTCGAAGCCGTCGACCGCATCACCCGCGACGAAGGCAAGGTCGAAGCCCCCAAGGGCAAGACCCACCAGCTCATCCGCGAACTGGAAGCCATCCGGAAGAACAAGCGTAAGTTCGACCCGCTCGAGCGCTACCACGACGCCAAGGAGAAGCGCGAAGAGGCCCACGCCCGCTTCAGCCTCGGCAACCTCCGCCTCGAAGAGCGCGCCGCCGCCGACCGTCTCTTCTGGGACATCTGCCGCCAGATCCGCGAGGACCTCAAGGATTCGTCCGACGTTCCCGACGAGCTCGCCCGCCTCGACTCGATGCTGGCCGAGCAATACGTCTGCAACTTCTCGGTGTTCCAGTCCCTGCTCGACCACTGGGCCCTCGACCAGCTCTTCCCGATCGCCCCGATCCACCGCCTCAACGAGCGTCCGACCGTCCAAGCCACGCTCGTCGACATCACCTGCGACTCCGACGGCAAGGTCGACGACTTCATCGACCTCGAGGACGTCCGCAAGACCCTCGCCCTCCACCCGTTCAAGGAAGGCCAGCCCTACTACGTCGGGGCTTTCATGGTCGGCGCTTATCAGGACATCATGGGCGACCTCCACAACCTCTTCGGCCGCGTGAACGAAGCCCACGTCTTCCTCGAAGACGACGAAGCCGACGGCTTCTACATCGAGGAAAGCATCCCGGGTTACTCCGTCGAACGCATCCTCGGCATGATCCAGTATAACGCCGAGGATCTCTGCCGCATGCTCAAGCGCCAGGTGGACCGCGCCACCAAGGCCGACTCCGTCCGCCCCCGCGAAGGCGTGGCGATGGTCGACCTCTACGAGCGCCTCATCCGCGGCCGCACCTACCTGATCCCGCACCGCGAAGAAGCGAAGGCCAAGAAGGCTGCCAAGAAGAAGTAAGCTCCGAAATCGCGCAGGGCTAGGTCCAGCAAAACACGAGCCGGATAAAGTCCGGCTCTTTCTTTGGGTCACACACTCCCCTTGCCCACTTGCCAACGTGCCAGCGTACCCCCCCCCCTGGCCTGGGTCCTTAGGCCAAGATCAGCTTCAACCTCTTCAGCTCTTCGATCGTCAGAGGCGGAGCTTCGCGGAGGTTCTCATAGGAGTCGACGTGCGCGAGCCAGGCCCAGTGGTCGCCGCAATCCATGCGCTCCATGAAACGTAGCCGCAAGGTCGCGATCGCCCCTTTAAGCATATAAAGTCCGTCGCCGACATGCTCGATCTGATCGCCTAGTTGGGCGATCTTGTCCGTGGAATGGCCGGACTTCTTGCCGAGCAGCTTGATGTGGCTGGCCTGGTCCTTGGCCATGTAGTTGAGCAGGCCTACGGGATTGGCCTCCAGGTTCTCCAGGGTCTTGGTATCCTTGTAGACGCCGATGATGAATCGCTTCGGCTTCATCGCGATCGGAGTCACGTAGCTGCAGATGTTAAGGTTACCCTTGCCGTTCGCGGTCGTCGCGAGACTGTAGACGGGCACGTCCACACGGTTCCAAGGTTTGACGCGAATGCCGGGCATGAGATTGGGGTTATGCTTATGAACCTACTTAAGACACTTTGTTCCCTGTTTTTCCTATCGCGTCAACCGCCGCCCTGATAAATATCCTAATAATCAAGGGTAGCGACGCGCCAATCATAGCCTATCATCCATGAATACCATCGTAGCACTGCATGGCTTCACCGGAGATGGCGCTGATTTCGGGCCGCTTCGCGAGCATCTGCCCAGGGGAGTCACGATGCATGCGCCCGACCTACCCGGACACGGCGCCCGTCGCCACCAACGCAGCCTGCGCGACTATTCCATCGAGGCCCACCTCGAACTCATCACGGAAGCGGCGACGACCCCGCAGATCACCCTGCTCGGCTATTCGCTCGGCGGACGTCTGGCGCTCCACTGGGCCGTCGCGCATCCGGAACGCGTCGCGCGTCTCATCCTGATCGGAGCAAGCCCCGGTCTGGCCACCGGAGCGGAACGCGAAGAGCGCCGCCTCGCGGATGCGACGCTGGCCGATTTCATCCGGACCCGCGGCCTCGACGCCTTCTTCAAATACTGGCATAACCAGACCTTCTTCCAGCCGCTGCTGAAGCTGCCGTCCGATCGTCTCGACCCGATCCTCGCGCGTCGTCACCGCAACGACCCCGAAGGTCTGGCGCTCAGCCTCGATAACGTCGGCACGGGCACCCTGCCCTCGCTCTGGCCGCGTCTCAAGGAACTGCGCTGCCCGGTCGACCTGGTGACGGGCGAACATGACGAGAAATTCACCCGCCTCGCCCGCGAGATGGGCGCCCACCTGCCAAAGGCCCGCCTCAGCGTGATCGAAAACGCCGGCCACGCCGTCCACCTCGAAAGGCCGGAAGACGTGGCGATGCTCCTAGGCTGAGGCTCAGCTGAAGACTCCGACCTGAGGCTTGGCGCGGTTGCCGATTTCCATCGGACGTCCCGCCGGCGTCATGATCTCGGTCTGCACCGGCAGTCCCGCCGCATGCGCGATCGTGGCATGCAGGCTGCCCGGCGAGACGCCGTCCGCGGCCGGCGCATAACCCTTCGCGTCGCTGGCCCCATGGACGTAGCCGCGTCGCACGCCGCCGCCCGCGAGCACGGTCGAGAAGACGAGCGGATGGTGGCCGCGGCCGCCGCCTTCGAAGGACGGCTTGCGGCCGAATTCGGTCGCGACGACGACGAGCGTCGATTCCAACAGCCCCTTCGCTTCGAGGTCCTGGATGAGCGTGGCGAACACGCGGTCGAAATCGCCGCCGACGTCCTCCATGCGGTCGTCCAGCGAGGCGTGCATGTCCCAGCCGCCGTGGGCGACTTCGACGAAGCGGACGCCGTTCTCGACGAGGCGACGGGCGAGCAGGCAGCCTTGGCCGAACTTGCTCTTGCCGTAACGCGTCCGCGTGGCCGCCGGCTCGGCCGAGAGGTCGAAGGCCTTAAGGTCCGTGCTCTTCATGAGCTGGAACGTGGTCTCGTAGAATTCGTTGTAGGCCTTGACGTTCTCGTCCGCGGCCTTGCCGCCGAAACCGGCGTCCAGCTGCGCGAGCAAGGCGGCGCGCTTGCCGACCACGGCCTCGCCGACAGGGCTCTTGGTGTCCAGGAGGCCGTCATCGGGATTGAGGATCGGCAGCGGCGAATATGCCGCCGGGAACCAGCCGTTTCCGTGATTGGAAGAACGGTTGACGGCCACGGACGAAGGCAAGGTCTTGTGGCTGGCCCCGAGGAAGTGCTGGGCCCACGCGCCCAAGGTGGGGTGCTGGACGGTGCCGCGCTGTTCGAAACCGGTGCGCATCAGGTAAGCCGCCGAGGCATGCACGCCGACCTTGGCCGTCATGGAACGGATGACCGTGATACGGTCGCTGATCTTGGCGGTCTCGGACAGATACGAGGTGAGCTGCATGTCACCTTTCGCGGACACGATCTCGCCGGGTCCCTTGCCGGGTCCGGCCTTGGGATCGAACGTGTCGATGTGCGACATGCCTCCGTTGAGCTGCAGGAAGATGACGTGCTTGGCCTTGCCGAAGCCCGGCAGGCCCGCGTTGGGCGCCTTGACGGCGCTCTTCTGCTCGGCGGCTTCGGCCAGTCGGGCGAAAGCCGGCAGGACGCTCAGGCCGAAGGCGAACTTGGCGCACTTCTCAAGGAAGCGGCGGCGGTCCTCGGGGTGACGGAGCAGGTCGGCGGAGATGGGGAGGTTCATCGGATGAAGAGGAATTCGCGGGTGTTGGCCAGGACCCAAGCCAGGTCGGCGACCGCCAGTCCATCGCCCAGCGAACGGGTCGCGGCGGTCAGTTCGGCGGGTGTCGGACGGCGGGACAGGAAAGAGAGATAGAGGGAGCGGACCTGAGCCTCCGGAGTCTTGGCGGCTTCTGCGGCCATGACGGCCTCGGCGCGCGTATCGGACACGAGGCGTCCGACGGACCCGTTCATCATCTGCAGGACCTGCGGCACGCTGCCGTCATTGGTCGCGGAATCAGCCAGCAGTCGGTCGCCCTGCCCCCAGACGCGCAGGAAGTGCGTCTCCGAAGAAGGCTGCGGGAGCTCGCTGGCGCGGGCGAGAAGCAGGGAGAAGCGGTTGATCGGCTTTTCGCCTTCGTAACCGTTCGCGAGACCCAGGGTCGATCCGCCGGAGCTTTTCTTGCCACCGGCGGCCTTGCCCGAACCGGCGAAGGCCTTCTTGGTACGGTCGATGGCGTTGCGGACTTCCGCCATGGTCACCTTGCCCGGAGGCAAGGCCATGACCTTGATGTCGTCGCCGCGGCGCAGGAGCACGTTGTCGGCATAGGTACCTACGGCGGTGACGACGAGGCTGTCCCAGGCCTGCTCGGCGGTGAGACGTCGGACGATCGGTCCGTTGAACAGATACTTGGCCTTGCCGAGGTCAGGCGTCGGGCTGGCCGAGGCCTGGTAGGTCTTGGAGTTGTAGATGACGCGCTGGACCTCGCGGAGGTCGAACTTCGCGGCCTTCATGACGAAGGTAAGGTGCGCCAGCAGCTCCGGGCTGCTCGCCTGGGTCAGGTCGTCGATATCGTTGACGGGTTCGATGACGCCCAGTCCGAAGGCTTTCTTCCAGACGCGGTTGGCGATGTTCGTCGCGAAACGCGGATTCTGCGGACTGGTCAGCCAGCGGGCGAACTCGTCGCGGAGCACCGCCGGATCCTTGGTGCTGACGTTGTAGGCCGGGAGCGATTTGTCGGCCTTCGCCCAGGCGATCAGGGAAGGCGCCACGGGATCGCCCGGCTTGCCGTCCTTGTATTTATAATCCTTGGGAAGCGTCAGCGTCTGCTTCTTGCCGTCGTCGAGGCGGAACGCGTTCATCTCGGCGATCTTGCGGACGGCGGCCTTGTTGACCGCGCTGTCGGCCTTGGCCACGCGGTTGACCTCGCGGAGGATGCCCTCGTCCTTGCCGTCGGTGGCGCCGAAGAAGGCGGCCATCTGATAGAAGTCCTTCTGGGTCCAGTCCGCCAAGGGATGGTCGTGACACTGGGCGCAAGCCATGTTCGTGCCGAGGAAGGTGGTCATGAGGTTGGAGACGCCGTCCAGCGGCATCTCCGCGTCGAAGAGCATGAAGCCGGTCGCGCCGTTGTCGCAGAGGCGTCCGTCCGCGGTGACCATCTCGAAGACCATCTTGTCCCAAGGGGTGTTCGCGGCGAGGCGGGCCTTGAGCCAGTCCTCGAAGGTGAAAGCTGGGATGCCCTTGCCGAAGGTGTCTTTCACGCGCAGAAGGTCGGCCATCCAGTTGAACATCTGCATGGAGTAGCCAGGCGAGAAGACGAGGTCGTCGATCAGCTTCGCGCGCTTGTCCGGCGCGGAGCTCGCCAGGAAGGCGTCGGCTTCCTTGGCGGTCGGGATCCGGCCGACGGCGTCCAAGTAGATGCGACGGAGGAACTCCTCGTCGGTGGCCGGTGCGTTGGGAGACTGCTTGTTCGCCGACAGGACGGCACCGACGAGACGGTCGATGTCCGCGGCGGCCGAGGCGATGATCTCCCGGCTGAAGCTGTTCGTGCGGCTGCGGTCGAGGCACTGCCTGGCGAAGACGACGTCCTCGGGTGCCAGGATGTCGGTCTTGAAGTGATAGGTGCGGCCGTCGCGGGTCTGGATGGTGATGAAGTCGCCGGAGAGACCACAGAACTGGGCGTCGACCTTGCGGCCATCCTTATCGGTCCAGGTATGCCAGATCGCCGACCGTTCGGCGATGGCGGCCACGGGCCGGGTGGCGACGGGGGCGGCCTTGATGACCGGTTCGGCCGCCTTCTTGGCGCTCTTCTTGTCGGCGGCCTCGGCCACGGCCGTGAAGGCGAGACTGACGACCAAGACCAGGCGGAGGAAGGGGTTCATGAGGAGGTTCCTTAGATTAAACCCCAGGGGCCGCCGAGGGGTTTCATCTATTCTTAAGATAAGAGGTCCACCCTCCTCGGTTGCCTTGGACTCCGCCTGCACCTAGAAAACGCCCTTCGATGAACCCACTGCCCTACCTTCGACCTCCGGGGGCCAAGCTCCGCCCCCGCCTCAAGGCCTGCCGGGTGCTGGGCATCGACCTCGGTACGACCAATTCCACGGTCGCAGAAATTCGCTGGTCTCCTGAATCACCCGAGGAAATCGCCCAGGCCGCTTGTCTTGAAATCTCCCAGCCGACGCTGAGCGGGGACTTCACCTCGGTGCTCGTCCCTTCGGTCGTCAGCCAGCTGGCCGATCGCCAATTGGTCGGCGAAGGCGCCCGCCGCTGCCTTTCGCGTTCCGTGGAGCTGGGGCTGCGCCCTTTCGTGAACTACCTCGCCGAGGCGAAGAACGAGATGGGCATCGGCCGGACCTACCCTCAGGCCAAGGCCGGCTGCCGCAGCCCCGCCGAAGTCTCAGGCCAGGTGCTGCGCTTCCTGCGGGACCAGACCCCCGGAGCCGTCGCACGCACGGTCGTCACGGTCCCGGCCTCGTTCCAGATCTCCCAGCGCGAGGACACGCTGCTTGCCGCCGATCTCGCCGGGATCCGCCTCGGACACGGCGACCTGCTCGACGAGCCGCTCGCGGCGTTCCTCGACTTCCTCGCCCGCCAAGGTCCGGCGATCCTCGACGGCGTGGCCGACGAGACGGAGACGATGATCGTCGATTTCGGCGGCGGCACCTGCGACGTGGCGATCTTCACGCTGCGGCGCCTGCCCGACGGGACTCTCAGCGTCAGCCCGCGAGCAGTCTCGCGCTACCACCGACTAGGCGGCGCCGACATCGATCGGGCCATCGTGCACCAGGTCCTCATCCCTGAACTGGCCCGCCAGAACCGTATCCCGCCCGAAGACTGGGAATACGAGGTGCGCAAGGAACAGCTTGAGCCTCAGCTGCTCGCGACGGCCGAACAGCTCAAGGTCGGCCTCTGCGAACTGCTCGTCCATCGCCAGGCCCATGGCGCCGACCTGACCGGAATCCTCGCCGATACGGTCAAGACCTACCCGGGCGTGCAGACCTTGCGCCTCGCCGACGGATCCCAGCTCAAGCTGTCCTCGCCCGCGCTCGACGGCCTCCGCTTCGCGGAACTGATGACGCCCTTCCTCGACGCCGAAAGCCTGCAGGCCGACGAGGACGAATACACGCTCAGCTGCTCCGTCTTCGCGCCGATCACCGACGCGCTTGAACGCGCCAAGCTGCGACCTTCGCAGATCGGTTTCCTGCTGGCGGTCGGCGGCAGCTCGCTCAATCCGCTGGTCATCCAGGCGCTCAAGGAATCATTCGGCGAATTCCTGGTCCATCGGTTCGACTCGGCCCTCGACATGCAGGTGGCCGTCGCCCGCGGCGCCGCTTATCACGCCCTGCTGCTCCATCTCTACGGCCGCGGCCTGCTGACGCCGGTCTCCAGCGACTCGCTGAGCCTGCAGACCGACCGAGGCCTCCACGAGATCGTGCCACGAGGCCAGCCCTTGCCTTTCGCCGCCGACTTCCGCCCTTCGGGCACGTATCGCATCGTGGCCCCCGGCGGGCCCGTTCGCATCTCGTTCTGGGCGGGCGCCGGCGTCGAGGCCCGTCCGGTCTTCACGGGCGCGACCCAGACGATCCCTGCCGGCATGCCGCTGACATTATCGTTCGACCTCGACGCCAACCAGCATTTCACCTTCGGGGTGACGCCCGCCGAAGGAGGCGAGACCTTCGCCGGCAGGATCGAGTCGCCGCTCCACAACGTGGTCAACCCCGGCAAGGACCGTGAAATGATCCTCCGCATCGAACGCGCGGTCCGCTCCGGCGAATACAAGCCGGAGACGATACCGGCCCGCATGCTCGAACTCGCCCTCCTCCACAGCAAGGTGGGCATGCACGACAAGGCGGCCGCCCTCCTCAAACGGCTCATCCGCCAGCAGCCCGAATACCGCCAGAGCGCTCTCGTCCATCTTGCCAACGTCTACGGTCGCAAGGGCGACGCCTTCCGTCAGGAGAAATGCTTCCTCGACGCGGTGCTCGCGGGCAGCTCGATGGCGCTGCTCAACCTTGCCAACCTGTACTCCCGCAAAGGCCGATGGGAAGAAGCCGAGGAGATGTGCCGTCGATTCGAAGCCGAAGAGCCGAGCGCGATCGGGATGGTGCTGCTCGCCCGTTGCCTCCGCGCCCGCGGACGCAACGAGGAGGCCACGGAGGCGCTCTTCGACGCATTCAACCGGTTCGGCTCCGACCTGGCTTCCTTCGACGAGACGACCTTCTCATGGTATCAGGCCGCCGCGACGATGTCCGCCGACCCCGTCCATCGTAGGCTGGCGTCAGAAGAAGAAGCTCGCCGCAAAGCCGGGCCGCTGCGCCCCGACGAGGACGACGGCCACCTGCCACGGCTGGAATCCGACCCGCGATGACCTGGCTCCCGCCGCCCGACCGGCTCACCCCGGCTCAGACCGCCTGCGTCGAAGCTTCGACCGACAAGCCTCTGGTGCTGCGCGGCGGACCTGGCTCCGGCAAGACGGTCGTGCTGCTGCATCGCGCCCGCCGGCTCGGACTGGCCACAGGCCGCCCCGACCGCGTCGCGACCCTGGTCTACACGAACGTGCTCCGCGACTTCATCCGCTCGGCGACGGAGGAGCTGAAGCTGCCGGCGGAGCAGGTGCTGACCTTCGATCATTGGTGCCGCCTGCGTCACGTCGAACTGATCGGGCCGCCCCCGACAGGCTCCCACGGCCACCCGGATTTCCTCCGCATCCGCCAACAACTGCTGGAACACCTCCGTGCCCGCTCGCTGCCGCCCGCGCTGGACGCAGCGCTGGTCGACGAAGGCCAGGACCTTGACGAGGATTGCTTCGCGATCTTACGCCTGTCCGCCCGTCACGTGACGGTCGCCTACGACCTCAAGCAGTCCCTCTACCACGAGCCGGAATCCCGCGAGCTGCTTCGTTCGCTCGGCCCCGGCCGACGAGAGGAAGACCTCCGCGCGACATACCGCGCGTGTCCTTACGTGGTCGACCTGGCCTGCGAATTCATCGCCGACGAAGACGAACGCTCGGCCTTCCGCCTCAACGTGGCGACGCTCCAGACCGAAAGGCAGACTCCGCTGCTCTACCTCGCGGCCGACGAGGCCGACGAGCGCCGGCGTCTGGTCGAGATCCTCCGCGAACGGCTGCTGCGCAACGAACGCGTGGCCATCCTTTTCCCGACCTTTCCGCAGGTCGGGCTGTTCGCCGGCTTCCTCCGCGCCCAAGGCATCATGGCAGACCAGCAGACGCAGACCGACACCCAAGGCCGCCGCCCGGCGCTGGACTTCAGCTCCGGGCGCCCGGCCGTGCTGACCTACCACAGCGCCAAGGGACTTACGTTCGACTCGGTGCTGATGCCCGGCCTGACGAAGTCCGCCATCCGCGCCCGTCACTCGTCGGTCCGCCGCATGCTCTTCGTAGCGGTCACCCGCGCCACCCATTGGGCCTACCTGAGCTCACGTGAATCCGACTGCAACGCCTCAGTGCTCGAAGCCATGCGCAGCCTGCGCAGCCGACAGCGAGCCACGATCCAGACGAAGGCCGACCTGCCCCGCCAACCCTTGCCGCCCCCTCTGCCTAAGCCGGGCGACTGGACCGACATCTGAGACGGCTCCGGTTTAATCGCCGGACTCCAAGGCGGCCGTGAAGAAAGCGACACCGAGGACCAAACCGGTGACGACGTCACTCAGGCTGCCGAGCAGGGAAAGGATACCAGGTTCGACGGTCGGGCTTGCGAGCAGCTGAAGTGAAAAGACGGCGACGACGACGGCCATGAGCCAGGCCGCCCAGCGTTGGTAGCAGAAAAGCCCTACCATGCTGACGAGGAAGAGGAACAGACCAGCCGCCCAGAAGAGGAGTCCGAGGATGTCGCCGAACGAGAAATCTCCGGCGTTCTCCTGATGCACCCAATCGGCCAAAGCCTCCGGCAGAAGCTTATCCGCGACGAACGCGAGACCGACTGAAATCACGATCAAGCCGAAGAGGGCGACGAGCAGGAAGCGCAGGACGAGACGAGCCTTGGATTTATCCATACTCTTATTTTTACCCCGTCCCCACCCTCCGCAACGCGAAACCCCTGCAATGCCTCGCGCTTCCTACCCCCACCCCTACCCCTCTAACCGTCGCGCAACGCGCGACATCACTCCACGACCAAGACTCCTCGCATCAACTGCGAGTGCCCCGGGAATGAACAGAGATAGGGATACCGACCCGGCACCTTGGGCGCGGTGAAATAAAGGGTGGTCTGCTTACCGGGATCGAGCAGTCGGCTATGCACGATGACATCCGGTGAGTCGGGCACGTAATGCCGGTCCGCGCCGTCCGGCATGGATACCATCAAGGCCGCGGCGGCCCCCACCTTCTCCTCGGCGCCCGGCTGGACCAGCACCCAGTTATGCGGCATGACATCCGGATTCTCAAAGGTCAGCGCGACCGCCCGACCGGCCTTGGCGCGGAGTTCCTTCTGCACATAATTCAGGGCGTTGCCGGCCTGGAGCTTGAGGATGACCGGATCAGGTCCGCATAGTTCGGTCTCCCATCGCACGGCCCGTGCCCCCTGGCTTGCCACGGCGACATGACCGTGCGCCTGCTTGGCAATGGGTCGGTAGCCTTTGAAGTCCTTGAAAGGCTCGCCGAGCGCATGGGCGGAAAGAAAGAGCGCCGTGGTCTCGCCGCCCCCAAGCTCCACCTGCAGGTGCACCTGACTGGAAACGGTGAGCTGCGGTATTTCCAAGAATAACTGACGTCCGCCCTCCATGAGATGCGCCGAGGCCACGTCGAGCACGTCATGTCCGGCCACCGAGGGATGCCTGACGGAATACTCCGGCGATCCGTAGGCCCGACCATAAAGGTAGTTCCAAGCCTGAGCGAAGTGTCGGCCCGCTTGCGCGGCCTCGGCGCCCAAGGGAGTATCGAATCGTAAAAGCACGCCGTTATCGCGGACTTCGTGTCCGACGAGCACAGGCGCACCGCCTACATGACGTATCCGCTGGAGGCTGCCGTCGTCAGGCGTGTAACTTCCCCACCCCTGCATGCCGCTGACGTAAAGGTGTCCGTCCTTTGGGTTGAAACGGAGATGCTGAGCTCCCGAACGCATCGCGCCGCTGAGCCGCTGGGCCGCCCCCTGCCAGACGCCTCCGACCTTCTGCCGGCTGACGACCCAGACGCTGCCCGTCCCGAAGGATGCGTGCAGCAGATTACCCTTCCCGCTCAGCTTCGGCCAAGCATCGTCTCCCAGATAAACCTGCCCGGAGCTGGAGTTATCTTCGCCACGCGGCAACTGAAGCAACGGCACGGTCGGCGCCTTGCCGTCCCGCGGTCCGCCCGCGCCGAAATGGGCGCCTTCATTGAAGCCGACCTCGATCTCGCAGATCGCCGAGGCGGGCGTCCAGTCCCCTTCCTGGACGCTGCTGCTGACGAATCGTCCCACCACGTCTACGCCGATTCCGTTAGGATTGCGCAAGCCGGTCGCCAGGACCTCCACTTTGTCCGGCGGCGTCAGCCTGAGCACGCCTTGCTTGCCCGAGGCGGTGTAGAACCTGCCCTGACGATCCCTGTCCAATCCGACGATGAAGTCATGGCCGCCCGGCGAAGTCTCATAGGCGGACATGACGTTTTCGTAATAGTCGGCCTCGCGATCGCCGTTGAGATCATGCAGGCGGGTGATCTGGTCGCGCCCCAGCACCAAGACCTTACCGTCCAGGACCTTGAGTCCCAGCGGCTGGTGCAGGCCGGTGGCATAACGCTTCCAGGTGACCTTGCGCAGACCGGCGTCTAATCCGCCGACCAACCAGACCTCTCCGGTCATGGTACAGACGGCCGCCGAACCGTCTTCGAAGAAATCGAGGCCGCTGATGAAGAACAACGTACCGTATGGATTATCAAATGGCACCTGGATGGCATCCACGGCGAACGGCTTGCGATCGCCGACGGTTCCCTGGGTCTCCAGCTCGCGCGCCCAAAGGGCCGGACCACCGCGCGTCAACGGCTGGAGCTTGGCCTCATCCTCCTCCCATGCGGAGATCAGCCGACGCTTCCCGTCGCGCTGATAAGCGAAGACGACTTCTTCGCCGTGACGATAGAGCCCAAGATAGCGGTCGCCGGGTTTCGCCACCGCCGGCTTCTGGGCAAGGCTGATCTTACCTGCGATGGCCGGACCGGACGCCATGCCATGCCGAGCTTCGCTGAGCTTGACGAAGCCACCCTGCCATCGGAGCGGGAAAGAGAGGCTGACCGGATCGAAGCAGGCGGCGTCGTCGCCCTTCTTCACGGCGATGCCTTTGGGCACCATCACGGCGCCGCTTCGGATGACGCCGCTGAACAGGACGCCTTTGTCCGAGAGATTCCATCGGCCGTCTTTCCACGTGACGGCATCGTTCTGGTTGCCCCAATGACCCTGCCTGCCGCCATCGAGGCCCGGATAGCCAGGGATGAGCGTCACGTCCTTGCCTCGGAAAGCCGCGGCCTGCTTGGCGTAGAAATCAAAGATGCGCTCGCGGTTGACGGGGTGATCCGCGAAGACGTCGTCCGTAGGGTCCAGCGGTGCCTTCGCAGGCTCATAGGCAGGCATGGCCGGGGCCGGCGGTGGGACATTGACCGCCCCAAGGTCATCGAACGACCAAAGCGCGATGGTGTTGTCCATGCGTGCCCGCGGGCCTTCGACCTTCCTGGGCTTCATGACTCCGCGGGAGATGCGGACGTCATCGATCGCCCCATCGCAACCAAGGGTACCTTCGACCAACCGGCCGACGGCGACCTGATCCGGCGTCGGCCCCGAAGCGGCGACCGGAGGCTTACGCGAGAGGACTTCGCGCCCATCGACCCACAGCGTCACGGCTTCGTCGCTGAAACTGACGAGCAGGTCATGCCACTTTCCGTCCGTGATTTCGACCTGACTCTGATACTCGCCGCCACGACCAGGAAGATAGACGCTGAAACGTCCGCTGCCGGCATAACTGTAGATCTCCCAATGCCTCGGGCTGGCCTTAGGTCCGCCGGCCGCGAGGATGTTGAAGCGATGTCTGCCCTCCAGCTTGCACCGCAGCTCGACGGTGAAGGGCCAGCGGAAGAAGTCCTCCGTAGCCGGGTGCAGCTGACCACCGCGCAAAGCCTTGCCGAACTCGGAAGCCAAGGAAGGTACTCCTCCCGTCGTCGTGACTTGAACAGGCATCATCGGCGCCGCCTGAACGGCATAAGTGCGATACTTAGGCTTAGGGCCGGGCGGCAGGTCATCCAACTGCGGCACGAGGTGACGAAGCCCGTCGAGGTTATCCAGCAGTCGCCCTTCGGCGTCCTCCATGGTGTGATTAAGCACACCGACCGGCCCCGCATATCCGCTGGCCCGGACCTGACGCAGCACCTTC